>Ga0247611_10000016_pt1 | contig 302581 bp, 318 predicted proteins | sample 177DNAGHGhighgp2_FD_192422 | JGI IMG/M metagenome (GOLD analysis project Ga0247611, IMG submission 192422) | Sheep rumen microbial communities from Palmerston North, Manawatu-Wanganui, New Zealand - 1770 DNA GHGhigh gp2 | ecosystem: Host-associated > Mammals > Digestive system > Stomach >... | reverse complement strand
TCTTGAAAAAATCGTTAAATTAACGATTTTTTTTGTTTTTTTGCAAAAAAAAACGTATATTATCTTAAATAAGAATAATGTTTAATAGCAAAAGGCGTGTTCCAATTCCTCCCACCATTGAAATGGTGGGTTTCCTTGGAACGTTATCATGAAATTAAACAATGGTCACATATTTTGAGTTTTTATGCAACAGGTAAATTAGGTAAAATATCAAAAAAGAAATAATATGAGAATTGAAACTTATTACGAAATATTAAATTATATCAAGAACATTGTCAATGGCACTGAATTCGATGGCCATGTATATTCTGTTGGAGGTTGTGAGCGAGACAAACATCTTGGCTCAGATGCAATCAAGGATATTGACATTGTTGTTGACCTTATGGATGGTGGAATCCGTTTTGCAAAATGGCTTGAATCAAATGGTTATACAAACGGTTCTGTAGTTGTATATGAGAACTTCGGTACTGCCATGTTCAAACTCAAAGAGTTTCCTGATGAAGAGATTGAAACTGTTCACACAAGAAAGGAAACATATAGAGACAAGAATAGCCGTAACCCTGAAACAGCATTCGGAACAATCAATGACGATTGTTTCCGTAGGGATTTTACTATCAATTCATTGTACCACAACATTTCAAAGGATGAAGACCTTGACTTGACTGGTAGAGGCTTTGATGACCTTGAAAAAGGACTTATCAACACATGTTCTTCTCCTGATGAAATATTCAATGAGGACCCATTGAGACTGTTAAGAGCCGCAAGGTTTTCAGCAAAACTTGGTTTCCTTATTGACAATGATGTGTTCGAGGCAATGAAAAGGAACATTGAACGCCTTAAAATCATTTCTCAAGAGCGAATCACCGATGAATTCAACAAGATTCTGATGTCTGGACATCCATATATTGGATTGAGTTATCTTAATGATATTGGCTTTTTCGATACTATTACACCGTACCTGTTCACTTATGAAAACGGAGAAAAAAATGAGGCTGCAAAAGAAGGTGCATTTGAATCTGTATTGGAGATTGTTGAGAAATACAACTACGACCTTGAAACTGTTCTTGGCGCATTTGTTCAAAATTGGTATTGCGAAGGAAAGCAGAGAAACAAGTTCCTAAAGGAATTCAAGTACTCAAACGATATTATCAACAAAGTCAACTTCTATGCAATGAAAGCATTTCCGCTTGAACTTGCTTGTAAGTGGAAACTTGGAAGCAAAATCCGTGAGATTGCTTATGAATGCGACACGATTGAAGACTTCAACCACATTGTTGCAATTGCAAAATCATTCCCAAGACTAAAAGACGGAAGTTGGGTTTTTAATTTTCTCAAGACAATTGACATTGAGGAAATGATTGGATACAAACTCCCTGTCAACGGTAATGATATTATGGAAATCCGTGGTATTGGCCCATGTAAAGAAGTAAAAACAATAATTGACCATTTGCTTGAATGTGCATTCATGAATCCAAAAATCACAAGAGACGAATGCGTTGAAATTATTAAAGACATTAAACTAAAAAATATTGTAGTAAAATGAGCGGAAAAGATGTTTTGACCCTTTTATTGTGTTCATTCGGGTATGATAGAAACATAAAAATCGAAGTAACAAATGTAGGCTATAGTGAGCCAATGTATGATGTACATGCTGAAAATAAAGATGGCGAAGTATATGAGCAAATTGATAGTGAGGGGCTTATGTTTCATATATACGAAATCATTTCATATATGACTGAGTATGGCGATTATATTAATGCACCGTCTGACGAAACAAGAAACTTAGACCTCAAGAATCTTCACTTTGAAAGCAAATGGTGGGGTGTTGCGCCAAAGCACATACTTAATGCGGAGACAAGAGAAAGAATAATAAAGGAAAATGACGAAAGAGAAGAAAGAATAAAGCAAGAAATCGAAAGAATGAAACCATTTGATAAATGGGTCGAAGAGCATAATCCATGCAATTCTTGCACAGAAAAAGTTCCTTTGACATCACTTCCTTCAGGATGGCATCACGATTGCGAAATATGCTATAATGGAAGATGCCCAAAAATGAGACATTTTTTTGATGTGGAATATAAAGAAGAACTTAAAAAATACAGAGATGGAAAATAATTTTAAGTTTACAGAAGAGTATATCCAAAAGAAACTTGACAGATTCTTTGCTGAGAGCACAAAGAAATATGTTCTTGAGAACCTTTATGTATTCAACTGGGAATCTGACAAACTGATTGAAACAAAGTCAGGACTTATTTATGAATTTGAGATTAAGATAAGCAGGTCAGATTTCAAGAATGACTTCAATAAAAAGGACAAACATATCATACTTGAGGGCGGGCAAACACATTTGCCAATATTTGAAACTTTAAATCCGATATACCAGAAAATGTACGAAAAGAATTATCTGGTCAGTAATTTCAAAAAGCCTAATTACTTTTATTATGCTGTTCCCGATGGTCTTATCACAGTAGATGAAGTACCTGAATACGCTGGATTGATATATATTATTCCTGATGACGGAGAATACCATTTTACATGGTTTCGTATTGCCAAGCAAGCACCTAAATTACACAATGTAAAATATTCTGATGATGACTTGAACCTTGGAGAAAAGTTCTATTACAATATGCTGTCATGGAAAGATAAGTTCCGTCAGGAAAGGGAAAAGCAACTTCTTGCTGAAGGTGCTGACCAAAAAATGACATATGCTGAATTGCTTGATAAATACAACAAAGCAAAAAGAGGCATAAATGGCTACAAGGCCATTATTAATCAATTAGACGAACAAAAGAAACTCCATTTCGAGAATGAATTGAATGATAGGGAAATAATAAGGGCCTACAGGAAAAAGGTTAATGACTTTGACAAAGGCTTTAATTGCTTTGAATTTGAAAATAAAGTGCTTGAAGAATACAAATAACAATGGACTATAAAGAATTTTACAAAAGCGATTTGTTCCCTGATATAGAAACTCCTATAACGGATAAATTATTGAAGAAGAATAAATGGGATAAATATGTTTATATTCACGCATTTACTAAAGAAGATAGTGAATATTACTATTTTGATGGAGATATTGGTAGAATATATGCTGAAAAATATGATGGAAAGACAATCTACAAAATTTCAATTGACGGTTTTGATATGAACGATTCAATTCCTGTAAAAAACATTTCTGACATCAAAGCCGTAATATATGCATACTTATGTGGTCGTACAGGTACAAAATACGGACAAAGTTCAGAAGGAGGATATTGCTATCTTAACCTTGAAACTGATGAGGAAAATGAAAAATGGAGATATGATGAATATTGTAAAATGACGAGTCAAATAAAGATTATTTAATAAACTAACATTATATGAAAGCAACAGAAATAGTAAGATTAAAATCCGATGAGAACAAAAGAGATAAAAACGGAAACAAATTAAAGCGTGGTGACATTGTTCATAATAAATGGGGTTATGACTTGGAAGTTCATTACAATTATAAAATGGGATGGTTTGGAATGCTTGTAAATGTTGACGATAACGATTCTTGTAAAAACATTCCATACGCACTAATAAGCGAAGATATAGAAAAATTACCAAGAGAATGACAGTAAAAGAACTTAAAGGCATCCTTAATGGATATGGAGAAAAATATGATGATTGCGAGATTGCTTGCTATGAAACCTCTGGCACACTTGGCTTTGCTAATACTGTTACAAATGCCTATATTGGAAAAACATACGTTAACCAAGGATACCCAATACGTAGAATGCTACAAATACAATTTGAGGTTCCCGATGAACTGAGAGATTATTTAAGAGAAAATTGTACAGAACTATGAAGATACTATTGGAAACATGGGATGACATATTCAGCGATGAAGTTGAAGACGCTTTGTTTGGCAGTGGAGAATTAAACATTAATATTCACAAGTCAGAACCTCGTGAGCGTTATATGATTTATGATGTGAATAAGAAACACGTTATAGAATCATACTATGGCTTATATATTGAATCAATTGAAACCGTAGAAGAGTTTAAGCAAAAGTATCCAAATGGAAAAGTTTTTAGACCAGAAAATTATGAATTAACTGATTGGTAATATGACAAAAGAAGAATTTAAAGAAAAACTTGAAAACCTTATCAGGGAATATGATTGGAGTTATACCGATGAGTGGACATTCTTTTCAACTGATGAAAAACAACATTCAAAGTATGATGTTGACATTAATATTATTCGTAGGTTTAGACTGGAATAATGAAGTAAAATATGTTTAAATTATGAAAGTAAAATTTGCAGGAAATAGTACGAAGATACGAGATATAGAGAAAAGAGTGAAAATAAAAAAGAGAATACGGGAAGTAATGTCCCATCAACGATTAATAAAGCATTATACCGACTTAATAAAGAAATCTGATTATAAAAATAATAATTCATAAATAACATTTTTAATATGAATTTTGAAGAATTAGTTAATCAAAAACCTGGCTCAATTATAGAGCTTAAAAACGGAGAAAAATTATTGATAGAAAACACAGCAACAGACAATTGTGGCGAAGAAGTGTGCTTTGGTGTTGCAACAGATAGAAAATGTTATTTTCTTGACAATGAAGAAAAAGACGGTGTTTTACAATGCCCATGTAATCTTAATGGATGCCGTGGGGTATGTTTTGTAAAATTACCATATGAAGGTCGCCACGACAGATATATTAAAGACGGAGTTGAGCAAATATCCGAAGAAAGAAATAGGCAAATACTTAAAGAGGGATGGACTCCTGAGCATGATGATGAGCATACAGAAAATCAGCTTGCAAATGCAGCCGCAACATATGCTATGGATGCTGATTGTAGAGACGCTTTAATGCACCTTGTTTATGATTGTGAATTGTTGGGTATTCCACCAACATGGCCTTGGGATGAGAAATATTATAAGCCAACTCCTGATGACAGAATTAAAGAACTTAGAAAGGCAGGTGCTCTTATTGCCGCAGAAATTGACAGACTTAACAGAAAATACAAATTTAAAACTGATTTTTACGAAGACTAATATTTCTGGCACAGTTTTTGATAAGATAAAAGAGTAACATTAAAAATTTAAATTATGCCTACAGGATTAACTTCAAAAATTTATGAAGGCGAAGATACTTCCCTAAGGGGTTTCGCCTTGACTTGTGCAAGACAACTTGGTTTTGGGTATTATGCGTCAAACTTCGGAGAAAGTGCGCTTCCTTTAGACAAGGCCCCTGATATTAAGCCAAGTAACTACCATAAAGAAGAACTTGAAAAAGCAAAAAAGAAACTTGAAGATTTTATGAATCTTCAAAAGGACCCTGATGCCTTGCGTAAAAAGTATGAAGAACATTTAAAATTAATCAATGGAGATAAAGAAGAATCAAGAAAGCATAAAGAAGAAATAAAAGAAAACTATTTGTCTGTTCTTGATAAAGTTGAAAAATGGGATGCCCCAAGCGAATTTGACTCTTTGGTAAAGTTGATGAAAGACCAACTTAACGACAGCATTAAGTATGATTGCACAATATATGACTATGACAAGAAAGAACAATCAATTGAAGAATGGGCTAAGTCTGAAATCAATGCAATTAAGTGGAGTATTGGATACCATGAAAATGAATACAAAAAGGCTGTTGAATATGCCAAGGAATGCAATGAGTACATTAAAAAACTTTACGAAGAATTAGATAAAGTCGAACCATTACAATAATATATCGAAATCTGGCACGGTTTTTGATAAGTGTAAGGCATAACTTTAAAAATTAAAATTATGTGTTGCATTTCAAAAGAAAAAAAGACAAAAACTGCTGAGACCGACATCCATGTCATTAAAGTCATGCAAAAGAAAGCAAAGGGCTATCGTACACCATTTACACATCATTACATTAAAAAGAACATAATGAGTGGAGAATTTCCACTTGTTGCTGCTTGCGATGGATTCCATTTTAAAGGGAATCTTTTGGGAAAGATTTCGTTTTGGGATACTGTTATGTATAAATGTGTTGATGAGAATGCAGAAAAATTGTATGTATATAGCAAGGATTTTATCCATACATTCCCTTCAGGCAAAAAAATTAAAGTGGATAAAAACAAGGGACTTGAAGTTTTTGATTGTATTATCCCAGCTGGCGCTGAATATGTAGAGGGAGAATGTGTTTCACTTGAACCTAGCGGTAGGGTTATCAAGTCAAAAACATATGCATCATCACAAATATATTTTGTTGGAAAGCATCAGGATTAAAATTTGAAAAATTATGTTAAAGCCAATAAAGGGAAAAATCAAATTAACAGGTGAAGTTGTTGAACTTGAACCAATCACAAATGAAGAATTTCGTAAGAAATATGTCTGGATGGAAAAAGTTTCAGGCGTGTTTTACAAAGATAGTGATATTGAGCTAATTCCTGAAGAAGAAGTTAATGAATGTGTTTGTGAGAAACTAAAGCGAGTAAAAGGAAGTAAAGAACATCTTGAAGACAATTGCTATACTTCTCTTGTTATGGGGTATGGATGGATTGCAGCATATGGCGAAGGATGCGCACAAACAGACATTCAATATTGTCCTTTTTGCGGTAAAAAATTTGATTAAAAATGACAAAGGAAAGAAAATATCTTGACGAATTTGAAATGGGTCTTCTTGAGAAATACGGAATCAAGATACTCAAAAAAAAATATGACATTGGTGATTTATTGTCAATGCTACCAAAGAAATGGCAAACTGAAGATGTTGAATTTGGCAAAAAAATTACAGAAGATTGGGGACTTAATATTGAATTTAACGGGTATGATTGGAGCTGTACAACCCCAATTTATGTGGTTAGTGGAGCTTGTGTTAAAACAATAAACAACAAAGCATACGGTGACACCGTACTTGAATGTCTTCTTAATGCTGTATTAAGATGTGCAAAAGACCCAATGGGGAGAAGATATTTGAGCAAAACTTATGTTATTGAAGATTGGAAATATAAACCAGAAAATAAAGATGAATAATTGGATTGACATTAAAGATGAATTGCCTCAGCCGTTTAAGACTGTTTACATCAAGAAAGGCAATAATGTTGTTAAGGCATATAGGGGCTTTGACGAGGAAACATTTTTGGATGCATGGTATGATGACAATGGAAATATGTACGATGGCTCATATAATTTATGGTCATATTCGTATAACTGATAATTTCTGGCACGGTTTTTGATAATGGTAAGGTATAACTTTAAAAATATAAATTATGAGTTGTAAGAATTGTATGGGAACTTGTAGGCATCATCATATTGATGACGTTTATGAAATTTATGACGATGGCTTCATTAAAATGAAAGAATTCAAAGGGTATAAGCACTATTGCGATATTAACCATGAAGGCTATGAAAATTGGCATAATAGAAATAAAGACAACACATATGACCAATATAAGAATGATGAAATGTCATGTTATGAGCCAACAGAACTTACAAAGTCACTTGACAATATGATTGATTTGGCGCAAAAAATTATTGATAACTTAGAAAAAAAGAAAGAAAATGAACATTGACGAAATTGTTGACAAAATTAAGCTTGCCATCGAATTTTGTGGCGATGGCGGCATAAGTCCATTTACCACGGAAGAAATCAAAGAAATGTACGATTTTTTGAATGCACAAAAACAACCTGAGCATGGGTGTAATCAATGGCGCATTGGCAAAGAGCCAAAATGGAAAATTGGAGACTTTCTTGCAAATTATGAAATCACTTCAGACTATGAGGGCGAACAATTCTACGGAGAAATAATTGAAATCGAAGCTGACGAAGATTATGGGGATTGGCTTTACACATTCAAAGACCCTGAAGGCGATGAAGTTGTAGATTCAGAAGAAAGTTTGTGTGATTACAAAGCATACAAGGTTTCAAAAGAATATTACGAAAAACATTGCTAAATTATGACAAAAGAAGAAGTAATATCAAAACTCGAAGAAAGAAAAAAAGATTATCTTAATTTGCAAGAAAAAGCAACCGAACAAGACAATAAAGAACTTGGATTCTCTGTTCGTGATTTTTGCAGTGGCATGTGTAATGCATTTGAATTATCTTTGTATCTTATTAAAAATATTAATTAAACTATGACAATTGAAGAACTTAGAAATAGCGGAATGATTGCGTTTGAGTATATTAGAGGCTCACACGCTTATGGGCTTAACACCCCGACATCTGATGAAGACCATGGCGGCGTTTTCATTTGCCCAAAAGAAATGCTTTACGGACTTAGAGGCAGTTACATTGAACAAGTCGCTGATGAAAAGAATGACACAGTATTCTATGAATTTGGACGATGGGTTGAACTTCTTATAAAGTCAAATCCTACTGCTATGGAATCTCTTTTCATTCCAAAGCGCTGCATTGTAGGTGAAGTACATCCTATGGTTCAATATATTATTGACCATAGAGATATGTTTCTTTCAAAAGAATGTTTTAAAACTCTTACTGGCTATGCAGTTTCACAAATTGGTAAAGCTCGTGGACTTAACAAGAAAATCGTTAACCCTATTTACGAAAGAAAAGATGTCCTTGATTTCTGTTATACATTTAAAGGACAGGGTTCTCAGCCAATGAAAGAATGGCTTAAAGAGAATAACCTTGACCAAAAATATTGCGGTCTTGTCAATATCCCAAATATGAATTGCACATATGGCGTTTATTACGACTTTGCTGCATATTTCAAATTTGAATTTGTTGATAAAGATAAATATGGACTATATGATTTCAATAACTGGTGCAATGATATGGGCTATTTTGAAAAGTTTAAAACAATATCTCTTATGGATTGTAACTCAAGACTTTTTATAAACAATTATTTTAAATATCCTGGCATTGTAAACCCAGATAACATTGATGAATCAAACGATGTAAGACTTTGTTCAATTCCGAAATACGAAACACCTATTTGTACAATGACATACAACAAAGATGGCTATGTTGTTCATTGCCGTGAATATAAGGAATATAAGGAATGGGAAGCAAAACGTAACCCTGAAAGATACAAGAGTAATCTTGGCCAAAACTATGATGGTAAAAATATGTGCCACTGTATGAGACTTACTAGAATGGGTAAGGAACTTGCACTTGGCCAAGGGTTCAATGTTGAACGCACATATGACCGTGAATATCTTCTTTCAATTAAAAACCATAAACTTGAATATGATGAAATCATGGCTCAGGCTAACAAAGAAAAAGAAGAAATGGAAGAGGCAATTAAACATTGTACACTTCCTGAAAGGCCTAATTATGAAATGATTAATAAACTGTTAATAGAAGCAAGACTAAAATATTATGAATGAACAATTTAAACTTGAATTTAATGAAGAACTCTATGATGAGCCTCTTTTTGATGAAGAAATCTCAATGGATGATAATATCATTATTGGAAATAAAGAAAATTACGAGAAAAAATTGAATAATTCAAATATTATCAAAAATTTCTCATATGACCAAACAGAAATTCTCCATAACATTGGGATGCTATATAACAATGGCTCAGACCAATTTGATGCTGATATGACTGCAAGTTCTCTTGGATTCTATAACAAAGGTCATGGATATGCTTATAGCATTCCTGAACCCAAAATCCTTATGGATGTTTGCCCAACAAGAGACGATATTATTGAAATCCAAAAATGGGGGGCATTGCCAATTGAAAATAATTCAATACATTCATTGGTTATTGACCTACCGTTTGTAATTTCTCCACAAAATGCACCATCTGCAAAATCAAACAAAGAAGGCGCAAGCTTGATTTATAAACGTTTTTCTGCATATTATCCTGTTGATAACTTGTATTTATCTTATTATCATTGGTTATCAGAAGCAAGTCGTGTTCTTAAAGATAATGGAATTTGCATTTTCAAATGCCAATCCATGATTTCAGGTGGAATTAGGCACAATGTTGAAGAATTTAGTTTTATGGCAGCTCAAAGACTTGGACTTAAAATGATTGATAAGTTTACGTTACTTGCAAAGGCAAGATTAATTTCACCTGGTAAATACAAATCAGGACAAATCCATTCACGAAGTTATACTTCAATGTTTTTGGTGTTTGTTAAATCATCAAAAAACAAATCCAAAGAATTCAATTACGAGCAATTACTTGATAGATGCAAAAAAGAAGAAAACGAACATTATATCAATGTAGTTGAAAAATAAATTACTATTTATAAAAAAAAGAAAAAATGAATAATAAGAAAGTAATAAAAATTAAAGAAAGCAAGTTAAAGGAACTTTTTCTACAATACACAGAAAAAGCATTGCATGAAAAGTTTGGAAATGATTTGACAAAAATAAAGCCGGCAATTGAAGCATTAAAAAAACATATAAATGAAATTTCTTTTGAAATAGAAAGTGATATACCTTAATATTAATTAAAAAAGGGAGACTTAATGCCTCCCTTTTTAATTTATAAACCTAATATTGCCTCGATTCGTTTTAATCGTTCTTTCAGTTCTATATTCTCTTTATGTAATTTATCAATTGCAGCAAGAGCTATTATTGAAAGTTTTGCGTAATCAACAGTTAACTTTCCATTTGAATCTTCAGAAACAATTTCAGGGTAATATTTCATTACTTCCTGTGCTGAAGTACCAATGTTTAATTTATTGCATTTGTCATCATTCCATACAAAATATTTCTTTGGAATATTTAATAAACTTTCAAAGTCAACATTAATATCACTACCAAATGTCTTTAAATTGGCATCGGAAGTTTCATAAAAACCATATGTGGCATTTACACGATAATCCATAAATGACACTGATGGCGTGCTATTATTAGTATTATCAACATATATTTTATTTGTTGTCCAAGCACTTGTTGCCTCAGATTCTAAATTTGGTGAGAACAATACATATCCTACATTACCGAGGTCACCTGCTATATCTTCATGGTATACAGTGTGACTGTGTTCAAACAACTCATCAACATAACTAATCGTTGACGCACATACGCCACTTAAATTACACAATGTTGCTATTTCACATCCGTCATAGTAGCCAATCTTTTTTATGTTTATTGTCGAATTTTGACTAGGATAAAATATAACACCTGCGTCTTGAATATCAAAATCATAATCATTTTTAGAAGATTTAACCACTTGATATTGTCCATATTCATCATGATTAACAATATAATTTGCTCCATCTGAAGTCGTTAGCCTGTCTCCAACGTTAACTTGTGTTCTTGTTGATGAAGTTGTTTCTTTGTTTGTGTAGTTATACTCTCCAGTATTTCTAATTGATTCTGTCGCCGCTGATATATCTTCACCAACATTTCGTGGTTCACTATATTCATATTTTCCAACATAAATTTTACTACCTTTAAATTTTATTATTGGAAGATTTGTAATTTCTGCTTGTGCCCCATCTATTTTATGCAATATTTCAGATGAATAAATGTTTTTAACAAGTTCATTTCCGTTGTATGTAAACCCAATTGCACTTGTTGTGTACCCAGAATTGCTATACCCGGTCAAAGCCGACATTGATAATGGATACATAATATCTAAGTCATCTCCTGTTATATGGGCGATATTAGATTGTCCAGAACCACTATCACCAGCTGGGCCTTGTGGGCCACGCATTGAGCCTAAATCAATGTAACTATTAGCTGACGATGCACTTCCACCGCTATATAAATACAAATGATAATTTTGTACTCCTGAAAAGTAAAAAGAATCATCTATGTATGGACTTTTATAAAGCATATCACTATATGGGACATTAACACGTCCAGCATTGGTTAAAACCCTTGAGTTATGTCCTTGCCATCCTTGATAGCCTTGTCTGCCTTGATAACCTTGTCTGCCTTGATAGCCTTGCCTGCCTTGATAGCCTTGCCTGCCTTGATAGCCTTGTCTACCTTGATAACCTTGTGCTCCGGTAGCACCATCAGCGCCATAGGCACCCTGTGGTCCTTGATAGCCTTGCCTGCCTTGATAACCTTGTGCTCCGGTAGCACCATCAACACCATAGGCACCCTGTGGTCCTTGATAGCCTTGCCTGCCTTGATAACCTTGTGCTCCGGTAGCACCATCAACACCATAGGCACCCTGTGGTCCTTGATAGCCTTGTCTACCTTGATAACCTTGTGCTCCGGTAGCACCATCAGCGCCATAGGCACCCTGTGGTCCTTGATAGCCTTGCCTGCCTTGATAACCTTGTGCTCCGGTAGCACCATCAACACCATAGGCACCCTGTGGTCCTTGATAGCCTTGCCTGCCTTGATAACCTTGTGCTCCGGTAGCACCATCAACACCATAGGCACCCTGTGGTCCTTGATAGCCTTGTCTACCTTGATAACCTTGTGCTCCGGTAGCACCATCAGCACCATAGGCACCCTGTGGTCCTTGATAGCCTTGCCTGCCTTGATAACCTTGTCTACCTTGATAACCTTGTGCTCCGGTAGCACCATCAGCGCCATAGGCACCCTGTGGTCCTTGATAGCCTTGCCTGCCTTGATAACCTTGTCTACCTTGATAACCTTGTGCTCCGGTAGCACCATCAGCGCCATAGGCACCCTGTGGTCCTTGATAGCCTTGTCTACCTTGATAGCCTTGAGCCCCTTCATTGCCATCATCACCTTTGTGACCTTGATAGCCTTGTCTTCCTTGATATCCTTGTCTTCCTTGATATCCTTGTCTTCCTTGTCTTCCTTGGTTACCCTGTCCCCCTATAGGCCCCTGATAACCCTGATATCCTTGTACTCCGTCAGCACCATCAATTCCATAAGCGCCCTGTGGCCCTTGGTATCCTTGTCTACCCTGGTTACCTTGTAGCCCTATTGGACCTTGATAGCCTTGATATCCCTGATATCCTCTTGGGCCTGGAATTGGTTCTCCACTTTCTGAATCTCCTGAATAATCATAAATTGTAATATCTTCCTGAGTATCTGGCGCATATATTGTAAAAGTATCAGAATTTCCATTATATGTGTGATAAATTGTAACTGTTGCTGTATTTCCGGTAAATGTTCCTACGGGTCCTTGATAACCTTGTGCTCCGTCAGTGCCATCAGCACCTTGTGGTCCTTGATAGCCTTGTGCTCCCTCAGAGCCATCAGCACCTTGTGGTCCTTGATAGCCTTGTGCTCCGTCAGCGCCATCAGCACCTTGTGGTCCTTGATAGCCTTGTGTTCCGTTAGCACCATCAGCACCTTGTGGTCCTTGATAGCCTTGTGTTCCGTCAGCGCCATCAGCACCCTGCGGACCCTGATAACCTTGGGCTCCTTGATATCCCTGATATCCCTGATATCCTCTTGGCCCAATACCTTCTCCACCATTTGAACTATAATCCTCTATTATGATATCCCCATTTGTTGTGCTATAAATTGTTCCTGCGGTTTCATAAGTATCATCTGAATTATGATGCACCAACAAATTTGCTTCATATCCAGAAGGTCCATTTGCGCCTTGATAGCCTTGATTACCTTGTCTACCAAGTATTGAGCCCAAATCATGGTAACTAGATATTTCACGTTGGTCTCCGCCTTTATATAAGTATAAATGGTTAAGATTGAATCCAAGCGCTTCTTCATCAGAATATTCAACTACATAAAGCATATCACTATATGCATTTAATACATCTGTAAATCTGTATAAAAATCTTGAATTTATGCCTTGGTAACCTTGATAACCTTGTGGACCAGTTGCATCTCTTCCACGAGGTCCGGCTGGACCTTGATAACCTTGGTATCCTTGTTGACCACTTCCTCCTTCTCCTGAATCATGAAGAAGAATCTGTTGTACATCAATATCTGAGACATAAACATGTGCAAGAACACTTTCACCAACATAACTAATTGGAACTGCATGACCTTCTATTCCGGGTCCTTGATAGCCTTGATAGCCTTGTGCTCCGTCTGTGCCATCAGTACCATCAGCACCTTGAGGACCCTGATATCCTTGGTAACCTTGTGGGCCAATTTCTCCGACCCCAGGTTCTCCTTGATAACCTTGTGCTCCAGTAGCACCATTATTTCCATCAGCACCTTGTGGACCTTGGTAACCTTGAGAACCGTGTCCATCTAATCCATTTCCTTTAAAAGTATATGTATGCTGTCCATCATGTTCAACATGTTCAATTGTAATTCCATCGGTTGCATTTATGAAATCGTGCGATGATGAAATTAAATAGTTTTGGTTATCATTGGCTTCAATATTAAATCCAAATTCTCCTGGGCTAGTATCCACGCTAACATTAATATCTCCACTTGTATACTTCAGTATCTTTCCGTAATTTTGTCCGTTAATAATCAAATCACCTGAAGGTATATTGTAATTCTCACTATTTTGAGCAAAAAAGTTCATATATTGGCTTATTGGAGAAACACCACCAATTGAAATAGTACTTATTGGAGCACTATCTATTCCGCCTGTTTCACCCTTTGGCCCTTGAACTCCTTGATACCCTTGGTCACCATATCCCCTTGGCCCTTGATATCCTTGAAAACCGGTTGGGCCAGGAACGTCACTTGCCGCCCCTTGAAATCCTCTTGGTCCTTGATATCCCTGAAGTCCTGTTGGACCTGTTATACCTGGAGAACCAGGATTTCCTGTTGCGCCAATAAGTCCACGTGGTCCTTGATATCCTATTGGACCTTGATATCCTTGTGGGCCTGTTATATCACTTGCAGGCCCTTGATATCCTCTTGACCCTTGGTATCCAATAGGGCCTTGATAACCTTGAGGACCAGTTATATCACTTGCCGGTCCTTGATATCCTATTGGCCCTTGATATCCTTGTGGGCCCGGAACATCACTTGCAGGCCCTTGATATCCAATAGGCCCTTGATATCCTATTGGGCCTTGATATCCTTGAGGCCCTGTTATATCGCTTGCCGGTCCTTGATATCCTACAGGGCCCTGTGGTCCTAGAGGACCTTGACTTCCAGTTGGTCCAATTGGTCCTGTTGCCCCTTCAGGCCCTGTCGCCCCATCTGCTCCGGTTGGCCCTGTTGGCCCCATATTACCTGTTGGACCAGTGTTTCCACTATCACCCTTTGGCCCCTGACTTCCTTCGGGACCTTGGTAGCCTATTCTTCCTTGTCTACCCTGTTTTCCTTCAGGACCTTGATAACCTTGTTCACCTCTTCCTTCGGGACCTTGATAACCAATTTGTCCTTGTCTACCCTGTTTTCCTTCAATGCCTTGATATCCCTGATATCCAACATTTCCTTCAGGCCCTTGGTAACCAATTTCTCCTTGATATCCTTGCATACCCATGGTTCCTTGGCGACCTTGTAATCCTTGCGCACCTATAACTCCTTGGTATCCTTGATATCCCTGACTTCCTTCATCTCCTTTATATCCTTGTCTTCCTTGATATCCACGTAAGCCAATTGGTCCTTGTAATCCTTGCATACCTATAGTCCCTTGGTAACCTTGATATCCTTGTTCTCCTTTTCCGATTGCACCTTGATAACCCTGTCTTCCTTGTGGACCTGTTTTTCCTTGGTATCCTTGATAACCCTGCCATCCTTGGTTACCCTGTGGGCCTATCTGGCCTTGATATCCTTGTCTGCCTTGCCTACCTTGATTACCTTGGTTACCCTGTGGACCATTTAGCCCTTGATAGCCTTGCCATCCATGATAGCCCTGCCATCCTTGGTTACCCTGTGGGCCTATCGGACCTTGATATCCTTGTCTGCCTTGCCTACCTTGATTACCTTGGTTACCCTGTTGGCCAGTTGTCCCTTGGTAACCCTGATAGCCTTGTGGTCCTATAGGGCCATAATCTCCAATTCTTCCTTGTCTACCCTGATATCCCTGTAGGCCCTGATTTCCTTGATATCCCTGTTCTCCTTTTCCAATTGGCCCTTGATAACCTTGATAACCTTGTGTACCAGTTTTTCCTTGTACACCTTGATATCCTTGCTCACCAACGCCTATTGGCCCCTGAAAACCAATTTTCCCTTGGTATCCTTGATATCCCTGTTTTCCTATATTTCCAACAAGGCCTTGACTACCTTTTTCACCTTTAGGACCTTGATATCCCATTGAGCCTTGTGCACCATTGATTCCATCACATCCATTTCTTCCTGACGGGCCTTGAGGCCCCATTGGACCCTGAATTCCAACATTTCTATTTTCTTCCATTTAATTTGTTTTTTAAAAGTAATTAAATTGCAAGAGCAAGACCAATTATGCATCCAAAAACTATTCCAATTCCTGCACACATTATATCATGCTTCTCGTTTAAATGCCCTTTCTTTTTGTCAGTATAACATTTTATAAGTGCGATTATCAAGCTGAATCCAGCTGATAAATATGCATTAAAAAAAATCATAAAAAACATTGTTATTAAAGCAAATGTTTCCATGTTCAAAAGGCCATCATATCCAATCCATTTTCTTCCATTGGCATCAAGTTCATTTATTTTTGACTTAAATTTTTCTAATGGCTTTTTAGCATTTTTTACATTATTTTTGGACATAACACTATTTTTTTATATAAATAGGTCAAATGGCATTAAAACTTATATAAAAATGATATTCCATATAAATTATTTTTAGTTTTGGGAACGTTTCCATATTGAAAATTAATTCCATATTTTTCTTTTATGAAAAACCCTGCATTTGCTGTCAGAATATAATCTGAAATATCTTTATCAAATAAAAATCCAACTCCAATATATGGACTAAATAACTTAACTCGTGATTCTATAATTGTTGTCGTTTTCGTTATTGGAACATAATTGTATGAAAGCAATGTTAGCCTGTTATATTGAACGCTTGCATTAATAGTGCATTTCCCAACTGTATCAATGTCAAAAATTTGTTCAGAATATAACCTTCTCGTTCCCCAATCCAGAATTATTTCAGATGTGTCTTCTTTCATTATTTCAATGTGTTCTGTTATTATCCTTTCGGGGAACAATTCTGAATATATTCCGTCTTTTACACATTGTCTTATTATATCTGCCGTATCCACTGGTTTAATTATTTCATATGGAACTGGATATGGTATTGAATCTACTATTGTTTCGCCTTTTACATATATGACTTCTGTATGCGGGCTTTCTATATTAACGGTTTTTCTTCCAAGATAAAACCCAATCGCCATAAAAATCAAAATAGTAATTATGGAACAAATTATACGTATTTTTTTTTCTGTAAAAAATCTGAAAGTGTTCATTGCTTTGTTTTAGTATAAATAGACAAAAACAAAAAAGCCAACCATATGGCTGACTTTTTAATTACAAATTAAACGTATACTTTATTAGCCCACAATTCCATATTTTATAGGCTCCTATTTTTTTTCGCATTTCTTCCTCTGTCATTGAAGAAGGAAAGCCATATTTTGCATTCATTTGCTTTTTCCTTAAATTAAATTTATGAATACGAAATAACCCTTTTTGTGGAATATAATATGAATAGTCAGGTTTAACATACCCATTAAATTTAAATCCTAATTTTACATATAAATTGTCAATTTCATTAAATGTCCATCTTCTATCTGCAAATGTGTCTATTGTTTCAACTTCATAATTTTTTAGAAAATGATTCAATAGTTTGCCTGCGACACCAATGCAAATATGTTCTATATCTGACGCATACCTTTCTAAACGCCAATATTTTTCTTTTATTCTTTTAAAAAGCATCACTCCAATTAAGCATTCATTGTAAAAACAGCCAAGATATACAGTCGAAGAACATTTTCCTTGTATATGGTTTTTTTCCAAAAAAACAGAAGATTCTTTATATGTAATTTCTTTAATTTTTGTTTTTCTTGCATATATTTTTGAGCCATTGTCTTTTAATAGCAAGTGCCTTATTTTGCTTAAAACTATTTCTTTATTGTTAACATATTCATCCTCAAAAATTTGTATTAGGTTTATTCCTCTTTTTTGGCATTCTATCATTTTATTGTAATGATATTTGCTTTCATGTTTAAATTTATCTGAATGCCATAATAACCCATTATATTCTATTCCAAATTTTAATTCAGGAATATATAAATCAATTTCTTGAGGTGGTATTATGTTTCTTGCATTTCTTATTATTTTTAAGTTAATAATACTTTTTATATAGTCAAAAATTTCATTTTCCGCATTGGATTTTGCATTTTTATATACTACTTTTGAATAGTCATATTTTTCGCCATGTGTTTGTTTCGCCTTTTTTATATAATTTTCAAATGAATCAGACTTAATTCTTGCACGTGATTCATTTGCGCATTTTTGACACCCGCATCCATCAAGATGGTTTGAAGGCTTTTGTAAAAAATCACCATGTTTAGGACATGTTATAATTACATTTTTGTTAAAAGAATTATAATTTACTTTCGAATAATCGTATTTGTTACCATGGATTTTTTTTGCCCTAGTTATAAAATCGTCTTTTGTTAATTTTTTAACTCCAAAGCACTCAGGGCATCCACATCCATTCAGATGCGAATTTGGGTCTTGATAAAATTCACCATGTTCGGGACAAATTATGCATACTTTTACTTTATCTTTAACATAAACAGTCTTAGAATAATCATATTTATTCTTATGAATTATGCTTGCTTTTTTTATAAAATTTTCAGTATCCATTTTATGCCCGGCACAATAAGGGCATTCGTTTTTATAATGATTTGAAGGCGTTTGCCAAAATTCTCCATGCTCAGGGCATATTATACATACTTTTGTCTTATTTCCTTTATATTCCACTTTCGAATAATCGTATTTGTTACCATGGATTTCTATAGCCTTCTTTATAAAATCTTCTGATGTCTTTTTTTGCATAAATCGTTTTTATATAAATAGTATTAATTCCTAAAATAAAAGGCAACACTTTGTGCTGCCTTTTATCTAAAAAAACTATTGATTTTTACTTAGCAAATGGATTGCTTGTAAAATCTCCCGTAAACCCACTAAATGGATTTCCGCCTTCAAAATTTTGTCCTTGTCCGTTTTCATTATTTGAAGATGATTTGTACAATTCTTCTGCTATTGGATTCCAAAGGTTTTCAACTTCCTTCTTCTTTTCTTCAATTTTTTCCAAATCACCATTTTTGATTTCATCTCTCAGATTTCCAATTGCCGTTTTAATCTCTTCCTTTTTATCGTCAGTTAAAGATTCAACATTTACTTCATCCAACGACTTTTCAATCATAAATGCAAAACTTTCAGCCTCGTTAATCTTATTAGCCCTTTCCATTTCTTTTTTATCTTCTTCAGCATGCTCTTCAGCCTCTTTCTTCATTCTTTCAATATCTTCGTCTGAAAGTGAAGAAGAATTTTCAATTGTGATGTGCTGTTCTTTATTGGTTGCCTTATCAAGAGCAGAAACTGAAAGGATTCCATTTGTATCTATATCAAACGTAACCTCAATTTGCGGAACGCCTCTTGGCGCAGGCGTAATTCCATCAAGAGTAAACATGCCAATCATCTTGTTATCCTTTGTCATTGGCCTATTACCTTGTGCAACGACAATAGTCACTGCCGGCTGATTATTTTCTGCCGTTGTGAAAATCTGACTTCTTTTACAAGGAATTGTTGTATTTGCTTCAATGATTTTTGCCATAACTCCTCCCATTGTATCAATACCAAGAGATAATGGAGTAACATCTAGTAGCAAAACATCTGTTTTTTCTCCACTAATAATTGACCCTTGTACAGCAGCACCAAGTGCAACTACTTCATCAACATTTACATTCTTAATCAATGGGCGATTAAACGCTTTAGTAAGTTCTTCCTGTACTTTTGGAATTCTTGTTGAACCACCGACAAGAAGAATGCCTTCCAATTCACTTGATTGCATATTCGCCTTTACAAGAGCATCTTTTCCTAAATTAATTACTTTTTGGATTTCATTGTCAATCAATGATTCGAATTTTGCCTTTGTAAGAGTAACAATAAGATGCTTTGGATTGTTGTCAACAGCTGTTATATATGGCAAATTTATTTCAGTTGATGTTGAATTTGAAAGTTCAATCTTTGCTTTTTCAACGGCTTCAAGAATTCTTTGCATTGCCATTGGGTCTTTGTGCAAATCAACACCATCGGTCTTTTTGAATTCTGAAACAACATAATCAGAAACAATCTTATCAAGGTCACTACCACCACAATATACATCGCCGTTTGAAGCCTTTATTTCAACAACCCCATCTGAAATGTCGGCAATTGAAAAGTCAAGGGTTGAACCACCATAGTCAACAACCATGTATTTACCTCCCTTGTTCATGTCAATGTTTGATGCCAAAATAGCAGCTGTCGGTTCTGCAACAATTCTTCTTACATTAAGACCCGCAATTTCACCGGCTTTCTTCGTTGCCTCTCTTTGCGCATCGTTAAAATAAGCGGGAACGGTAATAACAGCATCTGTTACCTTTTCACCAAGATAGTTTTCAGCCGTTGTCTTCATCTTTGTAAGAATCATTGCAGACAACTCTTCAGGCGTGTATTCTTTGTCATTAATTTTAATTCTTGGCTGTCCATTTGAATTTACAACATCGTATTGAACATGTTTAATTGCCTCTTTAACTTCATCATAAGTGTTACCCATAAAACGCTTAATAAGTACAACCGTTCCTTTTGGGTTAGTAACGGATTGTCTTTTAGCGGCATCTCCAACTTTTCTTTCGCCATCCTTTGAAAAAGAAATTACGGATGGAGTTGTTCTGTGTCCTTCATCATTCACAATAATAGTTGGCTGATTTCCTTCCATTATTGCAACCTCACTTAAACAAGAGCCGAGGTCTATTCCTATTATTTTACTCATAATTGATTATTTATTAAAATTATTTATTATTTCTTTTATTTTATTAATAAAACTGTTTTCATCTAAAAATACTTTGTCAATAAATCCATCAAAATGAACATTTGGTTGATATGAAAAATAAAGCAAATTAACATTATTCTGTTTACATTCATTATATTTTTCAATATCTAGTTCTCTTGTTCTGTTGAATTTTTCTATTCCACCAAATATTGCAACAGGATTTGCATGTTGTTCACCTTGATGTTCTACAGCTATCATATATTTTGGTATAAAAAAATCAAGTGATTTGTTATTTGTAAGCCATGTGTCTTTATATTGTCTTTTTATTTCATCTTCTTTAAACAGTGTCAAAAGAAGTATATACAATCTATTTTCATACACATACAATTCTACCTTACATATTGGGCACCCTCTTCCTTTTAAATGATTCTGAGGTGTACATAAAAAATCGCCATGAGTTGGACATGTTATTATTACTTTGGTTGAATTATTGTAATAAGTAACTTTATTATAAGAATATCTGCCTAAAAACAGCAAGGTTGATTTTTTTATAAAATTGTCTTTTTTTTCAACAAAAAAATCATGTCGTTTTTCATTTGCACATTTTGGACAGCCTGATTTACCATCTATATGGTCGTATGGCCTCTGCCAAAATTCACCGTGCTTAGGGCAAATTATACAAATTGGAGTACGATTATTTACATACTCAACTTTTGAATAATCATATTTATCACCATGGATTTTTTTTGCCTCAATTTTAAAGGTATCATTATTATATTTTATGCGTTTAAAATACGGTTTTTTTATTCCCTTGTTTACAGTACTACACTTATCATTTCCACAAAGTCTACACCCATGACCCATTAAGTGTGACTTAGGTGTTTGCCAAAATTCACCGTGCTTAGGACATATAATACACACCTTAGTTTTTTGGTTTACATACTCAACTTTTGAATAATCATATTTATCACCATGAATTTGTTTTGCCTGATTAATAAAAATTTCTGAAGTTTTTTTTGCCGTATTACCCATTAATAATATTTTTATTATAAGTAGTACCTAAATAAAAAAAATAGGCACAACTCATTATTTTTGGGATAATGCATTTTTAACAATTTCACTTATGGTTTTTCCATCTGAACGGCTACCAAGTTCATTTGAGACAATTTTGATTACCCTACCCATGTCTTTCATGGATTTTGCACCAAGTTCGCAAATAATGCTTTTAACAACCGCTTCAACTTCCTTTTCGGAAGCTTGTCTTGGTAAATAGTTACTTATTATTTTTTTTTCAGAAAGTTCTTTTTCAGCTAAGTCTTCTCTGTTATTTGATTTATAGATTTCAGAAGATTCTTCACGTTCCTTACACATTTTTTGCAAAATCTTCATTACGGCTTCATCGTTAAATTTGCTTTCGTCAAAACCAGGCGCCGTTCTTGCCTTCATTATTTCTGACTTTACAAGTCTTAATGCATCTACTTTAGACGTATCTTTTTCTTTTGTTGCATTCAACAAATCATTTTGAATTATTTCTTCTAAACTCATAACAAATAAATTTACTTTTCTATAAAAATACAAATATTTTTTTAAAAAATCAATAATATATTTATAAAAAATCAATAAATGGAATTGATAAGCAAGCCTGAAGAATGGACAATTAACTTGTATGGAAACACAATTAAAACAATATGAATATTACAAACAAAAAAAGGTGGTAAATAATTCGCCACCTTTTATTTTACAAAAAGCATTATTATCATTCCATAACAATGATTGCGCATCTGCTTGATTCAGCAACTTCATCAACGTCAATTACAACTTCAGTAACAACGTTCTTGAATCCTTCCTTTACCAATTCAGAAGCTACTACATTTGCACGTTCATTAGCAAGTCTTTCATTCAATTTCTTTGTTCCTGTTTTACTATCTGCTGAACCGATAACCTTAATCTTTTCGTCTTTAAAGTTTTCAGCCTGACCAACAAAGAAATCAATTGTTCTTTGCGCCGTTGGATTTAATTTTGATGTCCCAATTTCAAAATCAATAAATGTATTTGCCGGCTTTTCAATCACCTTTTCGACAACCGTTTCAACAATCTTTTCTACGATAATCGTATCCGTAGTTGTTTCTGTTGGTCTATTCATGCACTCATCATACATGTTATAAAGTTCAGCGTATTGTTCATCCGTATAGGTATAAGGGCAAATAGTGAAATTATGTGATTTGTTTCCACGGCCAAAACGATATGCAACACCAATATTGGCTTTCAAGTCAGCTGCTTTGTCTTTATTTGGCCCACCTGTCCATAAATATTGAATCTCTTCACCTTTAAGAATTTCATTCGCTTGCACCATTGGGGTGAAAGTGATGTACCATGAACGGTTCTTTCCAAGGTTAAAATCAAATTCAAGTCCTGCTTGTAAAGCTAAGTCATTTTTTGGGATTTCAAAATCATGATTCCAACCGATACCGGTAACTGTTCTAATTTCAACACGTCTCGGATAGCCTTTGTATCCGCCAAATAAGTTCATTAGATTGAACTTTATATTTCCGAAAACGTCTGAACGATTCATTTTCCACTCACCAGAACCATTAGTCACATTGTGATAGATGGGTGAAACAACACCTTGCAATGAAAACCCTGTAATTGGAGTAACATCCTTTCCAAGTTCAATACCGGCATTATAAGTAAGCGACTTAAGACCTTCTTTAAATCCGTTATTCCAATTTGAGTAATCTGAAACGGTTTTTTGGTTTGCGCCACAGTTAAGTCCAATGTACATGTGTGAAAACACACCATCATTTTTAATTGTTTGTGCATTTGCTGCAACATTCATAATCATAAATGCAGCCATCAAAAAATAAAAAATTCTCTTCATACTTTTTTAATTTTTAAGTTTTTTTAAATTTTTATTAGTTATTATTAATCATAATCATAGTATCCACCATATCCGTAGGTGTATCTATAATTTGTGTCGTAGATGCTTGGCTTTTCGTCAACATCCTCAAAATAATAAAATTGCTTATTATTTTTATATCTTGTGTCAACAAGAACGATTACGCTCTTATCAAGGTGCATTTCTTCAATCTTATAGCGTTCATTGATGAATTCGCCAACCTTATATCTCTTAATGCTCTTTTTAAGTTTAAGAGTTGTCCAATTTGGCCTCCAATCAAGTTCCTTACTATAAGGGGCCTTAGCGTGTTTAATGAACTCTTCAAGCGTTGGATTGTCCTTTTCGGTCAAATCAATGTTCCAATACTTGCAAGAGTAACTATAATGGGCTTCTTTAACATTAAAGAAATCCTTGAACTCAGAAACCCCACAATTATGAAGATTAACTTCATCAACAAGGCTTTGCAAAATGTCAATGGTTCCAATTGTTAATGTGTCAAAGAAATCCATAATCTCATCCCTGTATTGTGGATATTTAAGATTGTCATCAACGTACTCTTCAAGAATCTTCCTATCAATGACATCGCCAAATGACTTCAAATATCTAATACGTGAGGGTCTACTAAGCAAATTATCATTAACCCTAAGTTCATTTGTTGTCATAATGAAAATATGGCAATTTTCACCATTATATACACCGTCCATAATTGAAAGCAAAGATTCGCCAGCCCTATCTTCGCCATCGTCATCTGTCAATCTAAAATTCTTTTCAAACTCGTCAAACAAAAACACGCAATCGTGATTAATTCCTGCTAAAAAGTTTGAAAGGCCTTGAAGCGGCTTGTCAACAATCAGTACCGGCAAACCAAGTTTGTTACAAAGCATTTTTGCCGTAACAGTTTTTCCTGTTCCTTTTGCCCCATTCAAAAGAACGCCCAAATTATGCTTTGATGCTTGTTTACTATATGTATCCAATACATGAGTAACAAATGTTTCATCAATGCCGTAAAGTTTAAACCCAAAATAAAACTTATCGGCAATTCTCTCAAGGAAAATTTCGCCAGTCATTGGGTTTTGGTGTATTTGGTAAATACCATCATCAAGTGTTGGCATTACCTCAAAATTACCTTCGGTTTGTGAATAAAAATCACCTCGTCTTAAAAATACCTGTGACATAAATTATTTTTTTAAAGTTAATTTATAAGTTTTTCAATTAATATACAAATTATTTTTCAATTTCCAAAAAAAATTAATCAATAACTGTTACCAAACAGCCATAAGAATACCATAGCGTGTCATTTAAATCCTCTTCGTTCTTACAAGCGTATTGTTCTAAATACTTGTTAATGTTACATCTATGGATTGTCATTCTGCCGTGTTCCATATCAATGCTATCCAATTTAAAAGGATTCTCTTTTTTTACAAAGTTTTTAAATTCTTCAATGTTCATATTTAATACACTTTTACTTTTTCATTAGATAATTCTCCAGATTCCACTTCTTCAATGAAATCCTTAATAACTTGCAATTGATTAAATGCCCATTCATAGTTTTCTACTTTGCTAAATGGAATCCACTTGATTTCATCAACCTCATTAGGCTCTGAATTTTCTGATGTGAGATTTCCATATCCATTCCAATAAATGGTATAAAATCTGAAAGATATTGTCTGCTTTTCATCGGAAGGGTCACTGTTTACAACCCATAATTTCCAATCTTTTTTAGGAACTAAAAGTCCTGTTTCTTCAAATATTTCTCTTGAAACAGCATCAAAAATGCTTTCATCATAATCAACATATCCACATGTTATGTTCCACTTACCAACATAATCAGGACATCCCTTACCTCTCTTGTTAGCAAGAATGTGATATTGGCCATTTTCCCATTTGAAAACAATACCAACAACAGCATTGGAACGACTAATCCAATATTCCTTGCCATCTACATTTACAGGAAAATTATGCATCTTCCCTGTAGAATGATTGCAATTTTTTCTTTTTAATAATTTTGAAATTGCAACACACAAGAATAGAATTCCAAGAATTAATAATAAAATAAAAATGTTATTCGTTGTCATTTCTTTATTTAAGTTTAGTTATTACTCTTCCTTTATTGCCATAAATTGTAAAAGTGGAACCGTCTTTTCTTGGCTTAAATTGCTTTGTCAGCATAATTCCATGGTAAACAGGATAAAAATATGAATCATATTTTGAATATTCACCAGTGATTTTTGTGACTTTAATGACATTCATATTTGATTCGATGATGTTACCAACTTTAAATTCTGAGTTTTCATTGGCCCAATCATTCATTAGCTGTTGAACAAATGACTTCTTTTTGCTTTCAAGTTCTTCGATTTGTTTTCTGTAATACTCGTTAACGTCATTAACGGCCTTTTTCAATTCTTCGTGCGTCATTTTAATATTTAATTAAATTTTAATGTTGTACCATACCACTATCAAATATCATGCCAAACTATTACAAATATACAAAAAAAGTTGAAATCTACAAATTAATTTCAACTTTTATTTTCGTGTTCGTGTTCTACAAGAGTAAATGTACATTTGAGCGATTTAGTGTAGTCTTTTGCTTTTGCTTCGTCAACAAATTCATCACCCCAGTACCACTCTTCAAACAACCCATCTTTTAGTGTAACTACACTTTTTCCGTCATCAAAGACAGTAATCTTTGCTATTTTCATAATTAAACCATTTTAGATTATTAAATAGTATTAAAATGGTAAATCATCTTCAGGCGCTGATTGATTTTGTTCAACAATAGTTGTTTCTTCTTTTTGTGGCTCATTGCTTATTTCCTTTTCATATTGCTTTGGCAACTCTCCAAGTTCATAAAGATAAAGCATTCCGTTTAATCGTGCTTCTTGGTTATTGAACTCTTCCTGCTTCATCATCCAATGAAGATATGTGTCACCTTTTTTACCTTCTTCATATATTTGCTTTATTGTTTTTCCGGAATGTTTTCCGAAGCCAACGACAAAATCACAAGGCTTAACGGGGTCAATTTTAATATCAACTTTTTCTGTCGGTCTAAAATCAAACCCAAGAAGTTCTTTTCTGCTTGCAATATAGTCTGCCGCTTGTAATGCCTTTTCCAATTCTGTCTTTGGCAATGGTAAATCAGCAATCTTTTCATGCCCCCATTTACCCATATGTGATAATACCATATTAGCCAAAATATTCTCATCATCTGCGCTTAACAACTCAGTTCTCTTATTTGTGTCGTTAATGTATTCAGCCGCAAATCTTGGATGGTCATCAACCGTATGTTTTCCCTTTCCATCACCCAATTTCTTTATGTCATGTGCTATGGCCGCAACAATCATAAGATTCTTTTCGTGGTCAGTAAACATTCTTGAAATTGATTCGCACTCAGCAAAAAACACAACACACCTTGTGTGCCTTACAAGCCCACCTTCGCCAAGGTCAAACTGTGGATGGTATTTACCGCTTGTTGAAGCAGCAACAGTGAAAAAGTATTCATCTGCATTGGAAATAAGCTCTTCAGCAAATTTCCTTAAATTTTCTTCGGTAATATCGTCAAGTTCATTGACAAACAACTTTAATCTATCTTCTTTACTAATCATAAAAACTTAAATTTTTAATTAATATACAAAAATAAAAATAAAAACCAAAAAAAAGTCAGCCATTTCTGACTGACTTTATGATAACTTACATATAATTCACTTTAATATTTCATATAATCAGATAACTTCTCAATACCGTTTGGCGTATCCACATATGCAACGCCTTCATCATCGAATTGTATTTCCATCCATTCAGAAGGCTCATCTGGCTGTCCGCTATAATTTGTTCTAATTCTTGCAGCATCGCCACTATTGCTTATTTGAATTTCTTTTCCCCCAAAATTACTATCTGCTTTATATCCTTGAGGAATAAATTCTTCGTTTTCATTTATTAATTCATTGAAAATAATGTCTTTTCCCTCTTGAACATTAAGCACTTTTGAATATCTATCTTTGGCAATTTGAACAATTGCATCACGATTTACACCAGCTATTCCGCTTATTTTATCAGATAAATTGTCATTAATTAAAAGTGTTGGGACACCATCCATTTCAGTTCCTGATACGAACAAAATCTTTGAATTTTCAAATTTATGATAATTCATACCAATAAGGCATACCAAATCCGCTTCTGTTGCTCCGGCATCTCTTAATTTTTGAAGTTCATCATAAGAATTTTTTGCTTTAAATTCCAATTTCTTTTCATCAACTTGCTTAATTGTACCATCATCAAAAAGCAAATAATAGGCAGTATTAAATGGGCGTATGTTATGAAGATTGAAATTCAAATATGTGTGGTCTGAAAGTTCTGGATTATTTCCTTTGTAACTTTCTATACCACCACCGAAATTATTCATTTCAGTTCCATATCTTGCTTTTCCATATGTAACGCCAAATCTTCCTGCAAGTTCATCCCTTTTAGTCCTCCAATCTGAATATCTTTGTTTTACACGGTTTTGTTCCTGCCATGGGAAATTATACATTGATAATTTAATTACATTTACCACTTCGCCTTCTTCTCCCAAATTTTTGCCAAGTTGGGCGTAATCTTCATATGATTTCATCCTATTTGTTTCAGGATTTCTTCTTTTTACTGTTGGTACAACAATTTGGGCCACATTAACGTATCCAAAAGTGAACATTTTGCCTGGTTTTAGACCGGCAAGTAAATCAGGAAGATTTTCAGCTTTGTCTATAAACCTGAATCCAACTTTTGTTTCGTTTATTGTTTCTGTATTTTCAATTCTATTAATTAATGACTTGACTTCAAGTAAAAAATCTTTTCCCATATTATTCTTTTTATTCAATTATTTTTCTTGCTTCTTCATCATAATAAATAGTTAAAACATCCCAAAATGGCTCATAATCTTCGTTAATATATGAAACATTTGCCATATATATTCCATCAATGTTTTGCAATTGATGGTTTCCACTATGAAAATGTCCACACACAAACAATTTAGGGCGCACTCTCAATACATGGTCATAAAGAACCCTGTTTCCTGTTCCTGATTGTTTCCAATATCCTTGTGTAATATCTCCAAGCCCATAAACGTTTGGACTATCGTGACTAATTAAAATATCAGTATCATCTGGTATTTCAGTAAAAAGGTGACGAAGTGTCTCATCATCATCCATAAATGCCCATCTTCCGAATTGTCCGCAATAAGGCGTTCCGAAAATTTTCAAAGAATCAATGCCATCACTAACAGGAAACTCAAATTCATATGAATTATGCCTCAATATTCTAAGCCTGAAATTTGTTAGTCTTTCAAGCATAAACATATCATCTTCAGAACATTTTTCGCCATAAAAATCATGATTTCCCCAAGTCATAACAACTTTGCTCCAAGGTGTCTTAAACGGTAATCCATTAACCCATTCAATAAAATCATTTTGAAGCCAATCTTCTTGGAATTTTTTTCCGTGGCATTCCACAGGACAAATATCCCCACATATCAAAAATAAGTCAAAAGGCTCTTTTATTTCAGGCATACGCCCATGAAAGTCACTACTCGCAATTATTTTCATTATTCAATCAATTTTAAAGGATTATTAAATCTACATAATTGGTCCTCGAAATAGAAAACAAGGTCTCTATCTTCAATTTCCATTCCTTTCCATAATTTGTAAATCTGCGGATAAAATGTTGTTGATGCCTTTTTCAGAACCTCTTCTCCCGTATTAATGTTCTTACGGACAAAAGCATCAACATTATTACCATTGCAATTAACAATTGGAAGTTTTGTAACCTCAACATATTCAGCACGTACCTCAACACCAAAATTATCAAGAACCATTTTTTCAATAACAGCGCATATAATTCTTATGTCACCATAAAAACTTCCTGTCTGTTTATATACAAGTTCATCGCTGTTTTGAGAATATAATTTAAACTCAGGAGGTAAAACCTCATCGGCAATTGACATTATTTTTTCCATAATATATTTTTCTATGGTAATAATTCTGCCAGGATTCATCTTACCAAAAATCACCTGTCTCAAATATTTGCTGTCTTTAATGTAATCGCTTCCATCAAAACGCTCAATAAAATCACCATATGTCTTATCGCCGATAACACCAACGTATTTAAGGGCTTGGAAATTTGCCTTCTTCAAATCAATTGACACAAACCTGCACCCATTTGTTTCATTGGTATAATAACTATGCTCTCCAATATTTTTCGTTAATTTATATTTTGATAAATCACTGTTGTTGAACTCTTTATATTCTTGAGTTTCCATAACGCCATTAATGGCCTTATCCCTAACTTCAGCGCAATACTCAAGCCATACTTCAACATTCCCACGATATTTGTCTTGTATGTCTTTTTTCAAATTTTCCCACTTTTCCTTAGGAAAAAAATGATACAAATTCATATAATAATTAAACAATTCTTCATCAAACACATTGATTGGAAGATTGTAATCTTTTACAAAACGCTGCTTTAATTTATTATTTGACATTTATTTTTGGAAATTAGTATTATTACTATACAAAAAATATACCAAACAAACAACTATTTATTATAAAAAAGCCCCGATTATTAGGGGCTTTTTTTATTAACAACACATTGCAAAATCTGAAAAATAAATAAATGATACACATATGGGTTTCACTAACACCCATATTCCTTTGCTACACTCCCGCAATTGTTAGTATTTGCAGTAACCGTTTTCCCACTGGCCATCATTACGGTTGTACAATCCGTAAATCACCTCTCATTTATTATTGCGGAGGGAATGGGACTCGAACCCATGCGCCTATAAAGGCCTAACAGATTAGCAATCTGTCCCCTTCACCAACTTGGGTATCCCTCCATAAAAAGCAAGTAAATTTACGAGCTACGGACTAAAGAAACCTCGGCTAAACGAGGATTGCATTATCTATTTTAGATTTTATTCTTCTGTTGCGTTGCACCTTACAGCACCTCACGGTAACTGACACCGTTCACCAGGCTGTGAGATTGCTTTGAATCCCGTGACTACGCCATAGACATACAGCTGATACTTCTATGACTTACCCTGGACGCTACTAAGTGGTCTGTACTTGCTATATATCTTTTAAAGTTTTCTTTTTTCTATGGAATCTTTTTGACTTTTTGTTCAACGAACCAAATGTGTTAGTCAAACTATGACAATTTGGACAAAGTAGTTGTAAATTTTCTTCTTTGTTGTTTGTGCAATCACCATCTATGTGATGTATTTGCAACGGAATTTTTCCTGTGTCCTCATTTATTTCACCCCACCCACATCGCTCACATTTACATTCGTTTTTACTGAACAAATATCTTCTTATAAAAACTGGTATTTCACAAGAGCCAACTAAAAAATTTTCTCCATTCTTCCATCTTTCCAACTTCAGTCTTTCTTTTTCTTCTTTTGTTTGTATTATTGGTTTATTTGGATTAAAGTTTCTTCTTACCCCAAGATTGTTTTTAGATGCTGCACAAGAAGAAGAACAAAATTTATTATTCCTTTTTTCATATGGCAATTCTTTTCCACAATTTTCACAATACTTTACATTTTTTTTATAATACTCTTTCCCTTTTTTGAAAAAATCAGAATACTTTATTCCGGCTTTTTCCATTAAAGCATATACAAATCGTTGACTTCCGCCATTGTATTTTTTTCCAAAATAAAAAACAACTTCTTTAAGATTACCACACTTTTCAAAAGCTTCGTTTATTTGTTCCACGCTTATTTTATCTATTTCTTTTTCTTTCATAAAACCACTTTTATACATAAATAGTAAAAAGGGTGAAAAAGTAAAGTCGAAATTAGCGGGTGTATACTCAGGTTCGAACTGAGGCTTGTAGAATCACAATCTACCGTGCTAGACCACTGACACTATATACACCGTAAAATGGATTTCCTAAAATGACAAGTGGAGTTGAACCCTGGCACTTTTTCAGCCCACACGTTTCATCGTGCGCCACATAACCGATGTGGTTCTCATTCGCTGGCATAAGGTCTTTTTCCTTAACATTTCTAAAGCCTTTCGATAATCCATGAATCTACTTGAAATTCGCTAGTTTTAAGGAGTAACGTTACCTCTCCCTTATTGCCTTTATTTTAACAGTTTAGCACTTACTGCTACCGTTTACGCCTCTGGCTGTACGCCTGTCTTTATACTCGTTAGTATTGAGTTTTTTTACTTTTTGTTTTTCTTGTACATTGCATAAGCAGCACCAAAGCCAATCAGCAAGACAGTTCCGGCACCAATAGGTGCTGACTGATTACCACTTTGTCCATGTCCTGGAAGTCCAGGACCAAACTTTTCATTACTTTCATAAATAACCGTTTCTTTTTGGAATAATACATCACCACTTTGTGCAAAACAGCCCGTAAGCAATGCAAAAACAAAAGCAATTGTTAAAAATAATTTCTTCATAATTAATATAATTTTTTCTTTTAAAAATATTGAGCCAAGTGATGGAATCGAACCATCGTCTATACTTTACGAGGGTATCATTCTACCACTAAACTAACAAGGCATTTTAAGTAGGGAAGGTGGGAGTTGAACCCACACGCCTTTCGGCATATGCTCCTTGGGCATACGTGTCTACCAGTTCCACCACTTCCCCATAAACGGAAAACAAAAAATTTAGTCCCACAATTTAAAAGATTGTAACTTGAATTTGATAAAACTTGCTGTATGTTTTCCTATTGCGCATGCAGTTGGATTCGAACCAACATATCCTGTCCGAATTACGACAGAAGCACATCCCGTCTGCTTTCATACATGCATTTTTTGAGCCAAGAGAAGGATTCGAACCTCCGACCAATGGGTTTACATAGGTATTTGGAAGTTGCTGTTAGATTTTTAATCAAAAATCATTTATACACTCCCATTGCTCTAAACCACTGAGCTACCTTGGCATTATAAAGAGTTTCTTCCGACATAAACTGTACATTTTGGCTTTCGTATTATAGAAACTCGTGTAAAGACTTTACCCTAACTACGATAGGGAATTGGTTTGAAGAACATCAGGGACCAATTACGTTACGTTGTGGCGCTACCATCTTCATATTATAATAATAATAAAGATGTGGACCCAATCGGATTCGAACCGATAAATGTCGCCGTGCAAAGGCGGTCCTGTACCAATTGAAGGCATGGGCCCATTTAGAAAGTGAACTATCGTTTCTTGTCATCCGACTTCTGAGCCTCTTACAGTTCTTTATCTCCTACCTTGTGACCGTGATTACTAACGGGATAGAACTAACCACCAATTGTTTCGCCCTTGGTGGGATTTTTACTTTCTTTATTTTAAATATACAAACTATTTTTTAAAAGAACAAATAAATTTGTAAATTTTGTCGGCCAGGGTGGACTCGAACCACCGACCCCCACATTATCAGTGTGATGCTCTAACCAACTGAGCTACAGGCCGATTTTATGGCTACATCATGAATCGCCATAAATGTTGGATAAAAACGGTTATCTACCATTCCGCCTTTTTTACCAATATACCAACTATAAGGATTTGTTTTCGTTTAGCCAAACAAATAAAAATCTCGCATTTTTACAGTTGAAACGCTGAAACTGGTTGCACATTGTTATGGAAAGCAACTTTGCCAATGCAGATTTGTAGTTATCTGGATGTAGTCGGTATGGGATTTGAACCCATGATTCCCAGGATGAAAACCTGATGTCCTAGGCCAGACTAGACGAACCGACCATGTGCAGCGATTTGGTTCGCTGCCAACCTGCTCAATGCACTGCCTTAGGCTGCTGCATAAGCATAAGCATAATTTTCGTTGCCAGTTATTTTATGGCATCTCGGATGTCTACTTCCATTGTACTCATTAGCTGTCAAAACCAAGATGGCCCGTATTTACTTGAAAATCAATTACTTAGTGGACCATATGGGACTCGAACCCATGTCCAACTCAACTTTCCTTTGATTATCAACAACAAACCGATTGTGGGGTGTTATGGAATCGAACCATAGTGACAGGTCTGTCGAACCTGCATCCTAAACCGCTAAATGAACTCCCCATCTAAGAAATTTACATTTCACTATCGTGCATCCACCCTGAGACGCTTGGCGACTTTATGTGGCCAGCACTAACTTTTCGTACTTGTTTAAGGTACGTGTGTCCTTCTTTCCTTATATTTTTTAGATTACAGGAATCTATTTATCTTCCATTTCACTATGCAGCCATCGGTTCCCCTAAAGCCGCAGTTGGACTCGAACCAACAATCTTTGTTTTGTTTACAAATGTGTTTACCTATTGTAACTTGCTGTTAAATTCCTTTTAATCTATTTTTCAAGTTTAATTAATCCAAGTTCAAGCATCCTGTGATGATTTGGACATAACCAAACAAGGTTATTAATATCATTTATTTCTTCTATTGTCGTGCTTTTATCAAACTCCAAAATTCCTTTTATATGATGTACTTCTAATATGCCATCAAACTCGTGGTTATGACAATATGCACAAGTTTTTTCGACACAGCTTTCTTCAATTGTTCTCTTTGCGTCTTTTCTTATTTCATTACATTTTGAACCCAAATATTTTTTTCCTTCAATAAAATATCCAAGTGTTCTCTTTTTTATGTTATTTCTTTTTTGCTCGTTTCTACATTTTTTGCACAATATTGATTTCTTAAATTTTTTATTTCCGCAAATTGGACATACACCATATATATCTTCTTTCTTTTTAGATATTTTAATTTTGTTATCTTTTTCAAAAACAGTTTTTTTTATTGTTCTAGTTTTATTATTAAATTTAGCAGCACAAGAATGTGAACAAAAAAAGTTTTTGTTTTTATTTTTATTGTATTCACCTTTTTTTATTGTAAATTCTTTTCCACAACATTTGCATTCTACAGTTATATACGAATTTTCTTTATACCATTTTTGTTGACAGTCTTTAGAACAAAAGACAGGAACAACATTATGGTTTTTTGATAACTCAGACTTTGTTTTTTCAAATGTTACGCCACACTGTTTACATTTAAAATTTAAACCATCACACATAAACTTTGTTTTATTATAAATAGTTTCGAAAGCCAAATTATACGCAATTTTATCGTTTTTTTTCGAAACCCCAATATTGCGGGGATAACGGGATTCGAACCCGCACCACAGGGCGTGACAAGCCCGCATTGTAGCCATTCAACCATACCCCCATATTAAAAAGAAATGTTTATGGCACCTTCTTAACTATGCCATCATCTGTTTAAGAGCTCGTAACCTTTCAAATAAAGCTTCCTCGGTACTTCACCACTCACCTCGGTTTAGGTGTAGTCCTATCGCTCTACAAGTGCGCTAAATCTTTAATGAATTTAGAAACATGTTCTGACGGTTAAGCGTCATTGTTTTTCTCAGAAATCATTTTCTTTCTCTACCATTGAGCTATGTCGCCTTCAACTAATATAATCTTTGGCGACAGCGGGACTCGAACCCACAACCTTTTGATTTACAGTCAAACGAATTTATTAATTGCTGTTAGATTTCTTCAAGCGGGAGAGGTGGGAATCGAACCCACGACCCACGGATTAACAGTCCGTTGCGCTAACCAGCTACGCTACTCTCCCATAAAAACAGGAAACAATATTTTTGTGGACTCGAACCACCTTATTTGATTTACAGTCAAAATTTTCAACCTGAGAAAGATTGCTGCATGTTTCCTTGAGCGGTGTATCAGAATCGAACTGACATCTTCAGCATGGCAAGCTGATATACTAACCGTTGTACTAACACCGCATATAAGGAATATAACCTTCTGAGTCTACTTATCCTTATTACCAAAAGCTGTACAGTATCAATTTGGCAAGTTCCTCTGTGTTTTTGGGCGGACATTCGTCTTCTCACGGTAAAATCCATGGCTTCAATAACAAAGCTTCACCCATTTATTTTTGTACCCCAGGTGGGAGTCGAACCCACAGTGGCTCAGCCGCTACATCCTAAGTGTAGTCCCTATACCAGTTCGGGTACTGAGGTAAATCTAAATGATACTACTGATGAGGTCCTTTTTTAACAAGTAACGGTGAGTTCTTGTCACCAGGTCTTCGTACCATTCTTTGATATAGTTGTTTAGTCAGGCTTCACTCCTGATTCTCTTTCGTGCACGGCTCTGATGCCCATGCTTCCAGTTCGTGTCAAACCCATATCGTAAACTACGCACCGTATTTGAGCGCTGTATCAGAATCGAACTGACATCTTAGGCTTGGGAAGCCCATATACTGACCGTTGTACTAACAACGCATTAAAAAATCTTCTACACAGTAAGCCAAGTGCATGCTTCCTTCTTACTCCTTATTATTGTCTCAGTTTACCTCGTCAGGTAACCAAAACACTAAACCAAGCATCAATCCCTCGAAGATTTTAGAGCCTCTTGGCAGAATCGAACTGCCATCTCATGATTGAGCTATATGAAACTATCGCTGTTTCAGCATATGCTTTGTCTTTCAAATATAGCTTGGTTTTAATCAGTTCCTTCTGATGTACAAGTCAAGTGTAATAACCTTTATACTAAAGAGGCTTACTTGGATTTTTACCTTGTCTATCGGTGTGCAAAAAATCCTAAAAGTGTCACCTTTTATTAAAAACGAAAACCATTAGTTATTGTCGGAAGTGAAAGTTCTGATTTTTTACTAAAAATTGCTGTTAGGTTTTCTACTTTTATTTCTTAATCATTATTCGACCACTTCTTCAACATTTTCTTCAGCGCCAAGACAACTGAATGTTGGACTATTTGGTGAAACATCGCCTGTTATTGCATCAACATACAATTGTGATTCAACGTTACCAAAAATATATTGGGCGTTTGCTTGGCAAGGTCCTACTTCTTTTCTCAAAGTACAAGCCTTTGCGTGTGGTTTTGGATAATTTACTTCGTTCATACATTTGAATGCATCCTTATATGAAATGGCAATGTCATTTTTTTTCATTACCATATCTTCCATCCATGCATCATTAACCTTTTCAATGCTTGACGAATCTCCAATGTGTTCAAAAATAACTACTGTAGGTTGGAACGTGCTATCAACAAGTGTATATCCTTGGAATATATTTGTTACACTTTCAAATGAACCATCACATTCCTCATCAAGATAGTTATTTAAAACAATTTGTGTCTCGTAATAAACAAAACATGTGTCATAATTTTCTACCATGTACTTGGTATCTTCCGAAACCAAATTTTCAACAACAATCTCTTTCTTATTGTCGTTTTTCTTTTTAAACCAATCGCAAGATGTCAAAGAAATTGCCATCAAAGCAATCATTAATACTGATAAAATTCTCTTCATAATTTATTTTTAATTTAATTATTATTTGGTTTTTAACCATTGTAGCCAAGGTGGGACTCGAACCCACACGGGCTTTCGCCCACTGGTTTTTGAGACCAGCTCGGTTACCAATTACGACACTTGGCCATCATATTAGTCGGGATGTCTGGAATCGAACCAAAACCACGGAAACCCAAATTCATCGCTAAAATAATTGCTGTAAAATTCCGTGTCTGAAATCATAAAGTGCTACGTGTGCTACCATTACACCACATCCCAAATTTCAATTACAACTGCGGAGGGGGTGGGATTCGAACCCACGGGCCCGTAAAGAGCACACAAGATTTCAAGTCTAGGCCGTTATGACCACTTCGGCACCCCTCCGTAATAGGTTGTGTGTATCTCTACAGACAACCTTATTTTTTGTATTTTATCAGATTTCACAATATGTCAAAGAACTTTAATGGTCAGTAACACCTTTTTAATCTCTGTGTCTGAGCTACCTGGATTATTACACCTATATAAGGTGGGGAGTTTTTCGACCTCAACCCAAACGCTGCCTGGACTTGCCTGACCATTATTTTAAAGAACTTTTGATGTTGCTAATATATAGTTTTTTTTTGAAAAAAACAAATATATTTTGCAAAATTTTTTCTCAGCAGTCATTCCTTATCAAAAATCGTGCCAAAGTTTTGTGGCGATGGGAAGAGTTGAACTTCCGTATGGGCCTTATGAGAGCCCCGTTCTACCGTTAGACTACATCACCATTGCAATATTATCAAAGACCGTGCCAGAATTTTCATCTGGTTATTTTTTTTTGTACTCCTACTTGGACTCGAACCAAGATTAGAAGTTTGCTTCATGTGATGGACTCGAACCATCGTGTAGACATTTTAACGCACGTGTGACCATCTTCACCAACATGAAGTTTTGATTTTAACAAGTTTACTCTTGTATAGGAAACTTCCGTTCTATCCCTTGAACTATAGGAGTAATATATAAATTACATTGATATTTACCACACTATGTTACCATAGCCGAACAAACATAGTGGGAATCGAACCCACATCAATGCCACATTTGCGTCTCCTCTCGGACATCAGCCTTTCTTTTCAAGTCGCTTGTCTTCACCATTAGACATGTATGTTTATTTATTGTGGTCTTGACTGACATTACCATATTGAAATTCTTGCAAGTAATATTATCAACGAATTGTTGGATTTCATACCAACCACCTCCCATTCATTATGGGTGCTCTTTTGAATCCTGGGCTATCATCGTCTTAATATAATTCCAACTTAGGCATCTCCCGTTCAGTCTCTACACGTTTATAAGAATAAATGATACTTACGAATTGCCACCAATAAGTATCATATAAAGAAATAAAGAAGTCTACAAGGAGGCAATTGCTTCTGCTTGTACTTGCTTTTCATTCTATTCTCATTTTCGCTCGGTATAGTCCTTACACATTATTTGTTAGTGTTGCGGAACCTATTTCAAATTAATGAAACTTAGGATGAATTTTCCTACTTCTTTTCATATCTAGGTAAAGGATTTCCACCGAATTTAGGAGATTCTACATAGGGGTTTCCCGCCTATGCACAATGAATTTGTATTTTTCAATTTTTTCAAAGAACTAAATTTGTGACCCCGCTGGGAGTCGAACCCAGAACCTACAGCTTAGAAGGCTGTCGCTACTATCCAATTGAGCTACGGGGCCATATATAAATTACATTGATATTTACCACACTATGTTACCATAGCCAAACAAGTGGAACCCACTTATGACACCTTTTCCAACACGTGACAGGCATCCCTTGGAGTCGAACCAAGGAGCTAAATGCTTGTTGTAGTCTTAACTGACATTACCATATTGAAATCTTGCAAGATAGCCTTCTTTCAGTGAGACAGACATAGTGCCTGTTTATACTCCCTACTCGAATATTACTCCTATGAGGCTAAAATCAACTTAGGTATCTCCCATTTCAGTCTACACGATTATAAGTTTATAGTAAGTTTCTGTGGATGTAATTCACTCTTTCTGTTCTACATATTAAAGTGCCGACCTGTTTATTCAACCCTTACATCTTATTTTCGCTCGGTATAGTCCTTACACATTATTGGTTAGTGCTTTCTAGTCAGACAAATCTCTTCTTGTATTTCTACAAGGCTGGAGTTTAACCAGCACACCAAAGGATTTCCACCGAATTTAGGAGATTCTACATAGGGGTTTCCCGCCTATGCACAATGAATTTTTTTTCATTTTTTCAAAGAACCATTGCACATTATCAAAAACCGTGCCAGATTTTTGTACCCCAAGAAGGATTTGAACCCTCACTAAAAGTTCCGTGGACTTTAGTGCTATCCGTTACACCATTGGGGCTTTTGGTGCGCCCGCTGGGACTCGAACCCAGGACTCCCACATTAAAAGTGTGGTGCTATCTACCAACTGAGCTACGAGCGCATCTTGTTTTTATTTTCGTGCGCCCTGTGGGAATCGAACCCACAACCCCCACATTAAGAGTGTGTAGCTCTACCAATTAAGCTAAGAGCGCCTACTTAAATGTTTTCGTTTTATGTACTTTCGTTTTATCATTGTCGTTTAATTTTATTTTTTAATCTGTACCAATTTAGTTATTTTAGTTGTGGTGCCCAGTGGACTCGAACCACTTTAGCTGGATTTGCTCTATAGGGCGGACTCGAACCACCGACTCACGTTTCTACCAACTGAATTACTATAGAGTTTGATTTACAGTTTACTCTGTATTCAGTCCAGTGCATATACCATATCTGCCAGAGCACCTTTCGTTCAGGACGATTTTCCACCTATGCTTGCATTACTCGGTGGACATCCTGAGTCGGAGTGGCGGGACTCGAACCCACGACTTCAGCATCCCAAATGCCGTGTGCTAGCCAACTGCACCACACCCCGTTGACGGACCTTTTGTTTTTTTCTCGTGCAGATTCCCCGTGATGTATAACTGCACTCAGTCAGGCGCTACCTGAACATTCGTGGGGTTGGGTGGACTCGAACCACCAGTCCCAAAAGGGAAAGGTTTTACAGACCTTTCGGCTACCAATTACCGGTTACAACCCCATTTTCAAAGAACTTTTTTTGCGGAGGCGGAAAGATTCGAACTTTCACGGGCTTATTCATGGCCAATTTATTACACCCGACAGGTCTACCCTGCTATGCCTACCATTACATCACATCCTCCATATTTTTGAGTTGATGAAGGGATTCGAACCCATGTCGTATGCTTTTGCAGAGCATTACCTAACCACTCGGCCACATCAACATTTTTGCTCGTTTGGACTGGTTTCGAACCAGTGTTTCTTAGCGTCCCGCTTATAGTGTACTAATCCCCTATACGACCTAACGAGCGTTATTTGCAGGCGGTGAAGGATTCGAACCCTCAACAAAGGTTTTGGAGACCTCTATGTTACCATTACACCAACCGCCTATTTTCAAAGAACTTTTGATACAACAAATATACAAACTATTTTTGAATATCACAAATTTTTCTGCAACTTTTTTTTTATTTTTTTTCTTTCCTCATCAGTTAGCACGGTGTTGTTGCTTCCAACGTGCCATTTGCCGCATTTTTCACATTTATAGGCGACCATTTTATGGATGATATTTTCTTTTGTATTCAAAAACTGTGCCATTTTTAATGCCTCGCCTTCGGTTTCAAAAGATTTCTTTTCCTCAAGAATTCCATTTACACCTATTTTATAGTGTGACCTATATTTTCGTTTCTCCATGTTTAAGTTGAATTTCGAATCAGATAAGTTTCTATCAAATATCGTGCCAAAGTTTTTTTATTCTTCAAATTTTTGCAATAAAAAAACCTCTGATTCAGTTTTTTCTTCGATTGGGAAACTTTTCAGAGGTCGGGAATATGTTGTGGTTAGAAACCTATGTGCTTTTATGTTCAACTTCCTATCGCTCGTTTCCCTTTACTCCTAAAGTGCCAATCTTTTCTTGGTAAGCATGCATATGATGAGCCATTGCCGTAGCCTTTGAGATTACAGCCTGTGTTTTTAATCAAACTCATATTATTACTCATCAATTGCATAAATCCTTTAATTTTTTCAATATTTTACACTTCTGACTACTCCCACAGTTAAAACCGTGGGGCTCTTGGGAGCAAGCACATTGTGCTTTTGGGAAGCATAGCCCATTGACTTACTTTAACTCCACACAGAGGTAGCCCTCCCCTGTCCCAAATATATGCTTAGCCCTTGGTTTTCAGACTTGCCTTCTTGTTTTTCCGAGGTGATTTTGGGCATCCGAAAGTTACCATACCATTCCAACCAACAAGAAAGGTTCTTTATCCCTTTGTGAACATAAGGTAGCAGACTTCTTATATAAATATAATTTTTTTTTCAAAAAGTTCAATTTTCAATAATTTTTTTTTAAAAAATTGTGCAAACATCAGGATTCGAACCTGAAAACATCCGCTTCCACACGGCACGTTGTACTCCCTGACATACTCCCACGATTGAAATCGTGGGGTTCTTAACCAATTTTAAGAACATGTATTTGTTAATAAATTATACTTATTAACCACATTAGATACATCCAATGGCACTGTCAGCAGCGCAAGGTAATTATTATTTTTTTGTTTTCACATATTTTTAACCCAACATAATAAGAATTAACGATTAATGGGGCCATAAAACCTAGTACTTCATAACTTTAAAAAATATTAAATTATTATTACCTTGCAGTTTATTAAAATCAATATCACGCAAGGAATGATATGATTTTATTATATTATACAAAAAAAATAATTAAAAATCAAATATAAAAGATATTTATTTTAAAAGACTGTATTATGAGAGTAACAACAATTGAAATTAAGAAGAACATTTACATCGCTTTCGATGGAACTGAGTTTGATGAAGAAGAACAATGCAGACTGTATGAATGCAGCTCATTCGGTGTAATACTTGAACGTATGAAAAACAACATTTTATCAGTAACAAAACTTGAAGATTTCATACCATGCGCTAAATTGGGGTATAAATGCTATGCAATAATGCCAAAAACAAGGAGTGATATTAACAGCATAAATCAGATACTAAGCATGTCACAAACCCCAAACGATGATTCGGCGCTTTCTGTTGATTCTTACAAATTGATAATATTGAGCATTAAGATAGTAGATAACAAGATTTTCGATGCATTCATATTGAGGCCCGAAAAGATTGTTAAAGAACTAAGTCATGGAATGTTTTCTGTTTTGTGTATGATTAAAGACGAAAAAGAAGCAGAAAAAAAAGAAGAACCAATTAAAAAGTAGAATTAAATGTAATAAATAGCAAAAAGTCATCCATATAACGGCTGACTTTTTTTGTTTATGAACTATTTATATTAAAACTATTATATTATGTGCGCATGTAAAGGAAATTCTTCATCAAGGCAAGTTTCAGCAGTGAAACAAGTTGTAAAGACAAAACCACAAGTCCATTCAACAAACCAAAACACGAGTAAAAAAGTTCAAAGAAGGCAAGTTATATTCAAAAGACACATGTAATCATTTGTCTTCATAGTTTGTGCTCCTGTATTTTTCCAAATCTTTTTGGAATTGTTCTGTCTTTGAATATCCACAGAGACGCATAAATTCAAACTCTTTCAAACGAATATCCTTTAACATACTCTTTTTCTCCTTTTAATTGTCTAAAAATACTTCTTCTGTCAACGTTAAGCAATTTAGAGCATTCAACTACAGAATTATAAACAACTCCATTTTGAATACATTTTATTTTAGTTTTTCTATGTTCTGCATTGCAAAGTTTATTTTTCCACGCATGTTGTTTATTCTCTTCCGAAGTAACCCATTCAAGATTTGATACCTGGTTATTATATTTATTGCCGTCTATATGGTTTACTTCTGGTTTGTTATCAGGATTTTGGATAAATGTTTCAGCTACAAGTCTGTGCAATAAACAACTCTTTTCTTTTCCTTCTTTAAACAAATGAACATAACAATATCCTCTTCTGTTTTTATTTGGAATGATTGCTATCTCTTTTCCGTGAATTGTTTTTGAACGATTTTCGCCATCAGGAACAACTCTTTCTATACTTCTTACAATTCCAAATCTAGATATTTCGTATAAGCCTTCATATCCTTTAATTGGAGTCCATTGGTCATTATAATCGGTTCTTAAATATCTAACTCTTGCAAGCTGATATTGTGGGGTATTTACGTAGCCACACGAATTCATCCATTCTGGGCAGAAACTTCTGTACAAACATTCACAAACCATCTTATCTGCTAATACAGGGTCAATTTCTCTTATTTTTTCTACAACCTGTTTCCAAGCCTCTCTAGTTTCTTTTGATGCGCAAGAACATAATCTTTTTCTTGAAATATTAATCAATGCTTGCGCATTAGCAGACATTCCCATATCATTTAAAGCACCTTGTGGCAATTCATCACGTGAGCAGCCAAGTTCACGTCTGTCTTGTCTTTGTGAATGAACAAACTTTTCGCATCCTTCATGGTGTCTTACTAAGTGTGTTGTAATCCATTGCTGGATGTCATCCCAAACCCAATCAAATTCAAGAAGTCTAATTGGGCTATGTTCAGCAAGAAGCATTTTTGCTTTCCAAGAATCTGAAGGCTCCTTATCTAACGGAGCCTTCCCTATTGTTCTTCTTGCCGCATTAAGCACTCTTTTCCAAGGAGTTACTTGATTAAAGTAAGATATTTTTGACACAGTTTTTAAATTTATTTAAATTATTCAAGAATATAAATTACAGCACAAATTTATCAGCACTATAAACAATATCCTCATACAAGCAATCAAGATTATCAGATAAATTTTTAAAATTATACAAATTAAGTTCTTCTAATTTTACTAGGTCACCATTATTTTTTACAAAATATAATATGTTATCATTTTCAATTATAATTTTTTTAATGTTATCAATAATATATTTAGAAGGTAATTCTATATTACACTCATTTGAAACAAATGTTGTTATTGGTTTAAATTCTTTTAATTTACAAAGCATTTCCATGATATGAGAACAAATGTTTCTTTTAGTTTCTTCTATTAAGTTTGTTGCAAATTTCTTCATATATTTTTATTTCTTTTTTGTGATTATTTCATCAATAAGGCCATAATTAAGAGCATCTTCAGCTGAAAACCAATGGTCCCTATCGGCATCAATTTCAATTTGTTCAAAACTTTTGCCAGTGTTTTCAGAAAGAATTTTATACAATGTATCTTGTAATGATTTTGTTTCCTCGTAATGGATTTTTACATCTGAGGTCTGTGCCCATCCAGTATAGGATGATACTTGATGAATCATAACCCTACTGTTTGGTAATGCAAATCTTTTGCCTTTTGCCCCTGATGAAAGTAAAATAGAGCCCATGGAAGCGGCCATACCAATTGCATATGTTGAAACGTCTGGTTCAACCCAATCCATAATATCTCTAATAGCCAAGCCAGATATTACGTCACCGCCAGGGCTATTAATGAACAATTTAATATCGGAATCAGAATCAATTGAATTCAAATACATTAACTGTGATGTAATGATATTTGACACATCGCTATTAATTTCAGTTCCAAGGAATATAATTCTTTCCCTAATCAATGCTGAAAAAATATCAATAGTAACTGCATTAAGGGAACGTTCCTCAACAATTGTAGGACTTATAATAGTGTTTGTTTTTTTTGCATAATCATCAAAAACAAGTCCATTTACTCCATTGCTAACTGCAAATTTTCTAAAATCTTCGTGCATATTTCAAATTTTTAATAATTTATTAATTCTTCTTCATCTTTTTCCAAATCGGAAATATCGTTTATTTCAAATTTATAAAATCCATAGTCTTTATTTGGTACATCAACATATTTGTATGATATGTCTGATTTATCATCAACGTCAATATCCCAAAGAACAAATCCATGACCTGTAATTGATTCTCCAAAATCTTTTTGATTTATGCTTGAGCAATATACAATCTTTACATCGTTCTTTTTAAGTTCCTGCCTTTTATGTATATGCCCAGCTATGACAAAATCACACCCATCGAACATATCTTGTGAAACTCCTGTTTCAGAAACGTAATTTGTTACTGTTATTGCGCCGTTTACTTCTCCGTGAATTAATCCAACGTAAAAGTTATCCTTTTTATCGTTTTCTGCATTAAGTGCCTTGTGTGCATCTATATCGGGCTTATTAAAGCCACTAAACGAAGAATACAAACACCACGATACATTATCATCGTCATATATCCCAGATTGGCAACCAAGTTCTTTGTCCAAGAAAATAACTTGCTTATATCCACCAATATCAAACAAAGGACTTAATGAATCAACCCTGTCCATATTATTCATAAGAAAATCATGGTTTCCAATTATAACAATTGTCTTACATAATTTATCCAATTCAGAAAAAAACCAATGTGCGGCAAGAATTGATTCGTTTGTAATTGAAATTTTATTATGAAGTACATCGCCGGCTATAACAATTCTAACAGAATCGCTTCCTTCTTCATTAATAATATTTTTGCATTGGTCAATAAATTTTGATAAAATTTCTTTTAATTCATCAATTCCTTTAACTGCCGGAATGTGAATATCTGCGCATGCGATTATCTTTGTTACCATATATTCCTGTTATTTCTATTGTTGTAAATTGTTTTGCCGATTTCATGGCCATTATTATTCCTTCTTTTCCTTTATCCTCATAGATTTCACCGAAATCTTTCCATGGAAGTTCATCGCTTCCAAGCCTAATGTATTTTATTTTACCGCTTAATCTACCCTTGTTGAGTGTACAATATATCCTTTTCGTCTCATTTATTTCAGTGTCACCATCAAGACATATTATAATGTTTGCATTTGCTTTTTGGACCAACTTTTTATATAATTCAGTATCCTCTTTTAAAAATTTACCCATCATTGAAATCGTGTTAGGAAAATATATACAATCTATTGCACCCTCAACAAGATAAATGTCACAGTCCCATTGAATCTTATCTTCATGCAAAATTATTTGTGTTTTGTCAACGTCACAATTCCTATATTTCACCCTCTTGTCCGTGTCGCAATATGTTCTTCCAACAAAATAATTCAAATCACCAGCAGAATTATATGATGGAAATATAATCCTGTTTCTCCAAGCATATTCTTCCCCATCCCACTTTGTTATACCTATATTATAATAATCTATCAAATCTTGTGTTATTTTTCTTTTTTCAAGATAAGAAACTAACTTCGTGTTTTTACACGTTGATAAATCTATTTTAGTAAATGTTGATGGTAATTTTATGTATTTTTCAGAAAAAATATCACCATTATCTTTAAACAAATCAAGATTATAATATTTACTCTCTTTAATGTCTGAAATAATTCTAAAATATTCATTATATAGTTCTTTTCCTCCAAGATTTTTTATCAACGAAGATATATTTCCTGAAACGCCACAAGACCAACAATGATATTTTCCGATAGAAAATGATATTTCCAAATTATATTTGTTGTCCACATAGCCCTTTTCCTCAGCACAATTAGGACAATTGAACTGATATTGAGTTATACCATTATCATATGACCCCTGTTTGCTTTCTCCAAGCAAATTTGAAATCATTTTATAAATTCTCTGCATTCAACAAATATTTTATACTAAGATACAAACATTAATTGTAAAAAACAAAAAATCCCACAACAAAAATGTTATGGGATTCTATAAATACATTAAAAAAATCGAATATTAAAATTCTCCACAATCAACATCATCATATGTGATTAGTTTGCCATTAAAATAAACATAACATTTTAGGCCCATTGAACGAACTCTAACTCCACGTTTCCAATCAAAATCTGTTATTGAGCAATCAAGGACATCGCTATTTTTAATTGGGGTATATTCATATATATGATAGCCATTTTCATCATCACCTATCAAAAATCTGTCATATGGATTTGGTTCTAATGGCGCTTCGTCAAGAATATCATTAACAGCAACAAAATCCCCATTATTTGTATTGATTGGGTTTAGGCCAAAATATTCAGTAATGGATTGACTAAATCCATCATTGTCAACAACATAATACTTTGTCCATGGGTCAATCATATTATTGGCCTTTAACAAATTATATGAGCCCCTTGACCCTTTCCAATTTCTAACTAAGTGTTTTGCCATATCTATTCATTAAACTGTTTTAAAATTTATTCATTATCACCTTCAATCCAATAACAAGATTCTGAAATTGCAGAAACAGTTAATTCTAACACACTAACCCGACCTTTAAGCGCCTCTACATCACCCTCAACATCACCAGTTGCTGATGTAACACCCAATTTTGAAACGGTTCCTTGACCAGTAACAATATAAAGGCCCGAAGAATATGTTTCTCCACTTATTGTTTCAGAATTAGTTACATTTATTATACTTCCTATATTATCAGATTCAGCCAACAAAAGAGCACTGCTATATGTTTGTGCAGAAAGAGTTTTAGATTCTCCTTCTCCAATTTTTACTAAGCTTCCGTCATAATCTATTTTATAAACATCAACCCTACTTTCAGATTGATTTATTACTGATAAAATTTGTCCAGCATATGAAATATCCCCATAAGTACTTTCACCACTTGCATATTCAATGGCATCTGCATATGATGCAAATATCGTACTTGGGTCAAGCGGTATTTGGTCAGCCCTTTGATACGCTTTTGGTAAACTTATAACAGAAATATTTGATAATTCTTCTTTTGTAAATACTTTAGCACTCATCTATTATACCTCCATTATACATTTTTAAATGTTATTTTATACGTATCGTTTGCAGGGAACGAGCCAGATGCCGTTGAATAACTCCAAACAACATATGTTATTGGCTTATATCCATTTGCTCCCGCCACATTAACTTCTTTCCAATTTGCCCTTGCAACATTTTGTATATTATCATTAATTGATACTTGGAAAACTTCAATTGAATTAAACTGAGACTTTGGAACTGCGATTATCACTTGTGCTTTTCCTGCAACAATGTCTAATGTCCATTGGTTTCCATTTGCTGCTGCCGTTGAGCCTGTCAAATTTCTAATCGTATTTGAATTAATCATATTTGCAGAAATTTCATTATCCAATAATCCATAGAAATACTTACGATATCCAGTTATAGTAGAACTTTTCTTTGTTCCGCTTGCTGTTACTGAACGTCCTTCATATTGTAAATAGTTAACATCAGCAGAATAATCTTGAGAATAATTATTCATATTTGATGCAGCAAGCAAAACAAAAGATTCAAAATCGGCACTGCTAACAGGATTATATGTTCTTCCTGTTTGGCTTGCAGTTACATAATTTTGGCCATCATTCACATACATTGGACTATTTTCAGCAGGAATGTTGGAATTAGCATTAGGCGTAGTTATATATGCAGTTGCTGTACCACCAGTATCAGATTTGAATCCAGTTGCATATGCTTCTAAATTATAGTCACCTGTTTTTACGCAAGTATATGTTTTTGAATAGTTTCCTTCAATATGAGAGCCGTTTTCAAATTTCTTATATCCATTATCACATCCACTCGATTCAACTTTATATGTTACATCTGATGTATTTGCTGTTGCTCCATTGAAATATACTATAGTACCAACCTCTAACGTTGCGTTTCCAATGTTCCCAGTTTGTGCTGTTGAAATATTTACAGTTGGTGCTTTCGTTATTGTATTATTCCATCCATATGTTATAGATGGCATGTACCATGTTTCTTTACTGAACAACTTTGATAAAATTTCATCAAGTGTAGAACCCGATGGTATTATTTTATTTCCTTGCAAATCAGTCCATTCAGATGGCCAATTATCTTGAACATCATCTGAAAGTGGACCACCGGCAACTATTATATCGTTTGTTGTAATACCTGCACCATCAGCGCCTTGAGGTCCTTGATAACCTTGTGCTCCGTCAGCACCATCAGCGCCTTGAGGTCCTTGATAACCTTGTGCTCCGTCAGCACCATCAGCGCCATCAGCACCCTGAGGTCCTTGATAACCTTGTGCTCCGTCAGCACCGTCAGCACCATCAGCGCCTTGAGGTCCTTGGTAGCCTTGCGCTCCGTCAGCACCGTCAGCGCCTTGAGGACCTTGTGGTCCTTTAATTGGTCCGACATTTGTCCAATCGCCTCCATTATAAACCCACAAATCACCGTATATAATATATCCGTCACCATTTGAAGGATTTTCTATATCATAAAGTTCTGATTCATCGCCAAGTGTTCCTAATATAGTAACGCTTGTTCCATCAGAACCCTTAGGTCCTTGATAACCTTGTGCTCCGTCAATACCATTAACGCCATCGGAACCCTGAGGACCTTGGTAGCCTTGTGCTCCGTCAATACCATTAACGCCATCGGAACCCTTAGGTCCTTGATAACCTTGTGCTCCGTCAATACCATTAACGCCATCGGAACCCTGAGGACCTTGGTAGCCTTGCGCTCCGTCAACACCATCTACCCCATCAGCGCCTTGTTGTCCTTGGTAGCCTTGCGCTCCGTCAGCACCATCAATGCCATCAGCACCTTGTGGTCCTTGATAGCCTTGCGCTCCGTCAGCACCATCAATGCCATCAGCACCTTGTGGTCCTTGATAGCCTTGCTCTCCGTCAGCACCATTAGCGCCATCGGCACCCTGTGGTCCTTGATAGCCTTGTGGCCCCATTTCTCCAAAATATTCATTCCACTCAGAAATACCCGCATCACCATTAAACGTATAACTTTTCCCATCCTTTGTTGATGCAATAAAACCATTATCTATTAAATTAAAAGTTCCTTGCGAATTAGAAAAAACGCACAACTCCTTAATTTCATTCAAATCGTTTTTTGAATCTACTTGTGGCAAATTCTTTAATTTCCAGTTTTTCTTTGCAGTTCCTCCAACTAGCCAAAAATCAGCAGGAAATCCGTTATATAAATTCAAAACAGTAACAGTAAGACCAATGAATCTATTTCCGTTTGGTACATTCAACAAATCAGCGAATGTCTCAACGGACATCACCTCATCCACATAGCCTTTTGGATAATTTAGTTTTTGAGTTAAATTAGCCATTCTTAAATTTATTTATCAGTTATTATAAAAACCAATTTAAATGAGCGAATTTTATCATCATATGCATAATTAATATCTTCATTAACATATTCAGAATATTCAATATCATTAATTGTTCGTGTGTTATTTGTTTTTACAAGATTTGCATCTGTTAATTGTCCGGCATTGTCATTAAACAAATTATAGGTATAATTTCCTTCTATTTCAACAGGTATATATAATCTAAATGTATATCTATTTTCATTTTCATATTGTTCTGACCACGAATCCCAAATATCTTGTGCATCGTCACCATCATATGGAGATTCACCATTATCAAACAATTCAGATTCCGCTTCGTAAACGTCTGAAATTGGAACTAAAAATTCAATAGCAACTCCTCCTTCATTGTTTGCTTCCTTTAATAATATATTTTCAAGTTCATCGTTACGCAAATTCTCACTTTTTGATTTTGCCCCATAATATATGTTATACTCAATGGATTCCTGTCCTGAATTTGGCTTTATGCTTATCGAATAAACAATATTTGATGTGGAATCATTAATATTAATATCTGTATTTGTTGCTTCATTTGGATTTGTACCAATACCAAAGCTTCCAATCCTTTCAATGCTATTGTCACCAATTCCTTGTATTATGGCTTCATATTTATTATTGTTATTATCCATTAACAAGGCATTAACAACATACTCTTGCCCATTATTATCATATAGATTTACAGAAGATGCAATAACAACACTATAATCCTTATCCCATTCCCATCTTACTTTCCACGTTCCGTCACCATCAGTTGTTCCTATTATGCTTCCATCCGGACCAATAACATTGCCTTCAGGACTTATGACATCAATTATTATTGAAACATTTCTTTTTGTTGGGGTTGGCGTGCCACCTGATTCTGAATCTCCTCCTCCGCCACTTCCACCCTGGCAAATAACAGTCATAGGCTTCATGTATTCTTCTATTGGAAAATCGCACAAATCAAGCACCATAGCGCCCCAATGATACATTGTTTCAAATCTATCGTCTTCTTCAAGCGTAATCCCTTTATCCGGCCTTATGGCCCTTTCTCTTGGGTCGTTTAAATATTCTGACATAAAATTAGATTTATTTCTCATTATTACTTAATCATAAATAGTCATCTTTACACAAAATTACTATATTTTAAAAAATAAAAAAAGCGGTTTTAACCGCTTTAAAAATACAAATACTATTTATACACTTTATAGCCTTATTAACATCTTATACACTTTATAACCTTATTAACATCAACGCCTCTATATCTTAAAAATTTTTCTATTTCAATTACCATACCTTTTGTCAATTTTTCACAATTCAAAACAAAATTATCATAATAGAATTTTTTAAACAAATCCCAATTATCTTGCCCCAAGAACCCCACAGTTTTAACTGTGGGAGTAGTCAGTTTCAATTATTAAAACCTTGTCATACACCCTATTCCATATTTTTTCTTTATAATCAATCCTTATTTCTTTGCTTTCTGTTATTGGCAAATATTTTGCTTCCTCAATTTTAACACTATCAATTCCATGGTGATTTATATTTACATAAGCAAGTGCGCATATAAGAGAATCGCAAGCATCGAAATTTTCCTTTTTTAATTCGCCTTTTTTATTATATATCCATTCAATTTCTCCGTCATGGTACAATTCATTCACCATATTCATCATAACCATTTTCTTGTCCACATCAAATGGATAAGAGCCAAATAAAACGGCCTTTTGTTCTTCTATAGCCTTTTTGATATGTTTTAATGGGTATTCTTCACCTTTTTTGTTATATTTTCTTATAGAAACAAGTTCAGGAAAAGAATAAAGCCTCGCATCATAGGAAGATATGAAATTTGGAACTACGCCAATTATTCTGTAAATTGCCTCCGAAATCATTCCGTTGAACCTTAAAAGCGTAGCAACCGTATTTACATTATTAGATGAAAGCAATGGCTCTTCTATAATAACATCTGTTATATTAAAAGCATTTGATATTTCAGGCAAAAATTCTTCTTCAAATATTTGCTTTTTAATGAACAAAGATTCTATTCCTTTAATCTTATTTGATACTTTGGGGGTTTTATGGCCTATATACAATATTTCAGGTTTATCGCCATCTCCACAATCCTTAACAACACAAACGCCAATACAAGCGGTGCTTATATCCATTCCAAGTATAATTCTCGGATATATTTTCTCATTAATTTCCATCTATATACAATTTTCATAAAAAATAACATATTTAATTGATTTTGTAAATAAAAAGTTTGTGGTTTACACATTTTTTTTGTATATAATATAAAAAATATAAATGGCAAATCATAGCATATCAATAAACGATAATTTATATAACGATATTAAAAAATATTGTGATTTAAACGGACTGAAAGTTAACGTATTTTGCTGTGACCTACTAAAAAAAGGGCTAAACACAATAAAATATGGTGACATTCCATTTGGCATTGTTGAGCAATTAAAAGGTAATGTAGTTCCCATTAAATATGTAGAGCCAATTGAGCCGCATATTGAACCAGTTGCAACAGAACTAATTCCTGTAACGCCAATTAGTAAAACTGAAGTTTTTCCCGATGAAATTCCTACTGAAAATATAGAAGAGGCAAAAAAACAGCCTGAAACAAGAAAAAAAAGAACAAGAGAATTAAAATAACATAGTATGACGAAGAAAATAGAAATAGGCCAAAACGCAAAAGTTTGTATTGTGTGGAACGTATCACCAACAAATTATTCAAAAGAGCAAGAAAAAAGCATAATTTCGTTGATGGCACAAAAATATGGAATACCATCAAAGAACATTAAAGTTGAACCAAAATTTTCAACATCACACGGAAAAGATGGCTCAATTGCATATGAAGCCATTCAAGACATTAATGACCCAAAGTTTCAACAAGAATTAATGAAACAATACATTGTTGAAAACAAAATTGAAGACATTGACTTTAATGAAATTATAAAAATTGATAGCCAAATAAATTCACTTATTGACTATACATTATACAATAAGGCAAAAAGTTATTCCATTAAATGGGTTAGGTGGAGCAATTTCTTATCATATGGTCCAAGTAACTTTTTTGACTTTACAAAACTTCATGGATTGGTCCTTCTCAACGGTGAGCCAGCAAACAAAAGCGGAAAATCAACATTTGCATACGATATTTTGCATTTTTTGTTATTTGGAAAAACAAACACCGATAAGGCAAAAACATTAGGAGAATTGTTTAATAACTATTTGCCTGATGAAAGAACATTAACGGTTGAAGGCTGTATAAACATTGATGGTGATGATTATGTCATTAAAAGAACATTAACAAGACCTGCTCAGGGTAAAAAGACAAAGACAGTAACCAATAAAGTTGAATATTATAAGGTACTTTGCGATGGAAGTGAAGAACTCCTTTCGGATGAAAACCAACAAGGAACTTCAGCAAAAGAAACAAGTGCAATAATTAAAGAAGCACTCGGTAATGAAAGTGATTTCGACTTGATAATCAGCGCCAACGCAAAGGACCTTGACAGCCTTATCTCGCTAACAGAAACAGAAAAAGGAAGACTTCTTGCAAGATGGATTGGATTATCTGTTATTGAAGATAAGGACGTAAGGGCAAGAGAAAAATGGAACAAAGAAATATCAGTTGGAAGATATTCTGATATGTACAATAAGGTACAACTCGAAGAAGAAATATCCGGTCTTAAAGAGCAAAAAGAAGCCATTTCAAAAGATATTGAAAAAAACAATTCAATCATTGAACAATGTGACAAAAAAATTACAGAATATAGCAAAACAAGAGATGTATTATTATCTTCAAAACAGCAAGTAGACCCTTCTTTGCTCAAAATAAACGTTACGACTCTTGAAGCAAAAATTAAATCACTTGTTGAAGACGGAAAGAAAAAAGGTGAAGACCTAAAATACCTTGAATCGCAACTTAAGCAATACGGAAATATAGAATTTTCAGAAGAAGAATACAAGAAACTAAACAATGAAAAATCAACTTTGGTTTCAAAAACATCTGAATTACGAGTATTAATTACCAATTTAAGAGATACAAATGTTAAATTGGAAAAAGCCGAATATTGTCCAACTTGCAAACGAAAGTTAGACAATGTAGATAACTCATCAGTTATAGAGGAAAATAAAAATAAAATCGAATCATACACAAAAGAAGGGATTGAATCAAAGAAAAGGCTTGAAGAAGTTGAAAAAGAAATTGCATTGATAGAAGAAAAAAGAAAGCAATCGCAAGAAAAATCAAAATTAGAATTGAAAATTGCAACATTAAGGTCTGACATTTCAACAATGAGGCTTGACTATAAAGAGCAATCCCAATTGTTATCCGATGTAAACAAAAGCAAGGATGCTATAACGAAAAACGGTGAAATTGATGCACAAATCAATATAATAGACACAAACATAAAGACCGAAGACAGAATCAAGAACGCTTCAGTTTCCACAATTTCAAGTGACGAAAAGGAAATTTCAAGAATAACTGAAGCAATTTCACAAAAAAATAGCTTCATAGTGAAAATTGAAGAAGAAAGAAAAGTTGAAAAATATTGGAAGCTCTATTTACAAATGATTGGAAAGGATGGTATCAGTAAAATGGTGCTCAGGAATACATTGCCAATTATCAATGCTGAATTGCATAGACTTCTTAACGATGTTTCCGATTTTAACGTAGAAATCACTATGAATGATAAAAATGATATTGATTTCTTATTAATACGTGACGGAATAAAAACCAGGCTGTCTGCCGCTTCAGGACTTGAAAGAACACAAGCATCTTTGGCTTTGCGTGTTATTCTTGGAAGATTATCTAAGTTATCAAAGCCCCCGTTTATATTGCTTGATGAAATCTTAGGAACAGTAGCAAAAGAAAATTACGATGACATGAAAAAACTTTATGACAAGATAACAGAATATTATGATTTCATTTTAAATGTATGTCACGTTGATTTAGACTGGTATACAGATATAATTACAATTGTAAAAGAAAATAATATTTCAAGTATTAAATCAAACTATTAATAATAAGGTATCTTATATGGTTAAATGCATAAAAAGAAAAAGAAAATTATTGATTTTGAAAGAAGTTCAGTGGATTACTTTAAAGAAATAAGCAAATTGTCCCCATTAAGTAAAGAAGAAGAATATACTTTATGGGAACAATATAAAAAAAACAATGATTTATCAGCACGAGATAAAATAATTAAATCAAATTTAAAATTTGTTGCAAGTGTTGCAAAACCTTATATTGGAATGGGATTATCGTATTCCGACCTAATATCAGAAGGAAACATTGGGCTGATTAAGGCACTTGATAAATTTGACCACAAAAAAGGCTTTAAGACAATTAGTTACTCTGTTTGGTGGATTAGGCAAACAATATTGGAGGCATTAAAAAAACGAAATTTATTGAAAGGAGATGAAACACTTACACAAGAAAACAACGAAGAAGAATCAAGTCAGGATTCAGAATACGAGATTATAGAGCATGACAATTTTATCGAAGTATTTAATTTTGATGAAATAAAAAAAACAGATGACTTGTCTGTAATAAATAATTTAATGAATGTACTTAATGACCGTGAAAAATACGTAATTTCAAATTACTTTGGCCTAAATTATACTGAAGAACTTACTTTGGAAGAAATAGGCGCAAAAATAGGATTAACAAAAGAACGTATAAGGCAAATAAAAGAATGTGCATTAAAAAAACTAAGAACTGAAGCGCTGAAAAACTCAATCACATCAGATACGTTCAAATAAAAAGGTGTCAAAAATCCGCCTTTTTATTGATAATATTTATTATAACATTATATTTATTATAAATAAATAATTTATGGAAAAACAGACAAAAAATCAAGATTCAAAACAAGTCACAAAAAAAAAGAAAACAGTAAAAAAAAGTGAACTTGACATAATTGAAGAAAAAATAAACGAACTTGAAAACACGCAAGAAAAGCAAGAAGTATCAGAAATCAGACCGAATTTCAACGAAATATACGATTCAATGAACAGCGTCAATGCAGAATTTAGCACAAATGGCATTGAAGAAGAAATAGAGAAGAAAACACAAGAGGCCATTGCTTCCATAAAAGAAACTGAAGAAAAGATAAGCGATTTTGAAGAATCAAAAAAGGCGTTTAATGATAAGTTAAAAAAAGAGCCGGAGCAGGCAAAAAAAATAATAGAAGAAGAATTAAAACGAGCACAATTATTAAAAAAGGATGCTGAAAAAATAATAAATTCCACAAAAAGAAATGATAACATAACTTCTTGGTGGAATGGAATTGGATATGACATGTAATTATGGGGAAAAAAATAGAAAACATTGACTACACAAGAACAATGCTTGATAAAATCAGAAAAATAGAAGAATCAAGCAATAGGAAAAAAACATTTCTTAACGAAGAAGAAAAAAAACACATAGCAGCTGACGGAATAGCAATTACAGATGACCCAATGTTCGGGCAAAACACATTGACAAACCAAATACAACAGTTTAGGGTATCTGTTGAAAGCGGTGCACAATTTTCAAAGCCAGATTCAAACAACGTTAGCGAATCTCCACTTATATACATGCCAAACGAAAACAACCTAATATTCAGTGGAGTTATTCCTTGCCTAAACAATCTTAAGTTCCAATTTAAATTACGCACAAATACTGGTGATGGTTGTTTTTTAACCACAAATGGCCTTTTACTTAACGACAAAAATTTGGAAATCCTTAACAAACTTTACGGATTCTACCAAAATTGGAAAGAGCAGTGGAATATGGAATCATCAACGCTTGAGCAAATGGCAAATCACATTAAAGAATCATAATTGTTATTATATTTGATAATATAATAAAAGCCGGTCTTTTGACTGGCTTTTTGTTTATTTATACTATTTATATGTGAATAAAAATTGTTAATTGATATAACATGTCAAAAAAAGTGATAATAACGGAAGAAATGATGAAAACGATTGTTGAAAACCAAATTCTTGAGGAAAATGGAATCAACAAAGAAGACATTGTTTCTGCCGTTAAAGATGCATTAAAAGACCACAGGGTTAAAGGAGACATCGAAAAACGAGTTAGGGAACTTGTAGCCGCATCCGTTAACACTTTATTCAGGACATTATGGCAACGCCGTAACTTCTATGAAGATGAAATCAAAAGGGGATAAACTATGGGTAAAGAAAAAATGACACGATATGCTTTCATTGAGCACATGAAAGACTACATGAAAGAATTGTTAAATCAACCATTAAAGGCAGATACTGACGATTTCTTGCATGGATTTGGTATTGATGCCCCATCAGCACTTAAAATGCTTTTAATGAAAACAGACCCAAATGATGAATACAGTGCAATTATCATAAGAAATGAACGAATAAAGGATAATGGATATGATGAAAATGGAAACAGAAATAAAGATACATTTGAAATAAAATATTGCATACCAAGAAAAGACTTTAAGAAAAAGTTAAGAAACTTATACACTAATTTGTTTGAACAAAATTTAATAGCAAGAACATTAGAAGAGGGCGCTTGGGGTTATGACATTCTACAAAACGATTCAGCACTTGATTTACAATCTGAATTTGCAGGAATTTCATTAAATGTATTGTGTTCAAATGTTTCAAACTCAATGTATTCATATGATTTCCAAAATTTATGGGCACACGTTGGCGTTTTGGTTGATTTCCTTAAAAAATACAAAGACGATGAAATACAACTAAGCGACAAATACACATACGCAATTAAATTAGTTAAAAACGCAGTAAGGAGTTTATATAACAACGAAGAGTTTGTATCTTCTTGGGATGAGCCAAGAAAAATAAAATCAAGTTTGAAAAAAGTCCTCAAGGATGTTTCATTATTGCAATATCAGGATGACATAATGAACGCACAGAAAGAAATTCCAACGCCAGAACAAACGCCAATTGCACAAAGAAGAATAAATGAAGAAGGCGAAGGCGGTTCTGTTGGTGGTGGAACTATGGATGGTGTTGCTGGTGCTACAAACGCACAAAGTAGCGGACAATTTACAACACCACTATTCGGAAAACCAATAAAAAGAAAAAGCGTATATTTAACTCAAGAACAAATTGACTATATAAAAGAGGCAACAGCAACAAGTAATGCGGGAAACTACCAATACGATGTCCCGTTTGCGGGTGACGATGAAACATTAAATCATAAAAACATATTAAAAACAACTTTCAATTACGATGAATAATTCATTAGACAGATATAATAACGGATTCGACCCACAAGCAGTAAAAGACATTAATTCTTTAAACGAAAAAATTAAAAAAGAGCAAAATCCTGAAGAATTAACAAAACTTTTAATGCAAAGAATGTGCCGTGGGTTTGATATAAATGCAGGAACAATTGGAATAGTAAGAGGTGGGTATTACCCATATTAAGAATATAATAACTAAATAAAATAAAATAAAATGGAAAAAACATTCAAAGTAGGCGATTTAAAAAGATTTATTGCGGAAAGTTCAAATGAATTCAAGCCAGTTCTCGGCCCGAATGTTGAAAAAGACAATAAGTCCATTAACGACAAGGCTTACAAAGATGCAAAACAAAGGGCCAAAAATTATGATGGTGGCCTTGAAAACGTAGGAGGCAAACGAGTTAAATACGAAAAAAATGATGCAAACAGAACCACATTAGATTATGAGCCTGATAATGTTAGTGACGATTACAAAAAAAGAGTAAAAGCACAAGTTAATGGTTATACTTCAGAACTTGAAAAAAACAACAAAATCGAAAAATCAGGAGACTTTTCTGATAACGAAAACATTTACAACGGAATTAAAAAATCCGGACAAGAACTCAACAACGGAGAAAAATACATGAAAAAATCCGGGCTTCAAGGAAGAGAATGGCCTGAAAAAGTTTTTGACAGAGAAGAAATGTACGAAAGCAAAGAAGGATTTGATATGAAGCAAATGATTAATAAAATGAGAATCCTTCAAGAAAATTTCGATGGCTCACTTGATGATTTCTACAAAGAAGAAGATGACAGAGGTGAATACGGGGAACCGGGAATGGTTAAATCATATGATATAGGGTGGAATAACAGCGTTGAAAACTTTGAAAAAGAAGCCAGTGAAGAAGGTATGTCTTTAGAAGACTATTTAAAGTCTTGGTGGAATGAAATTAGTTGTGAATATGTTCCATTTACTTGGCAAAAACTTGGAAGTGGATATGGTTACCACGGAAGAGAAATAACAAGAGTTGGAAATGTTATATTCAAAGACATTTATGGGCAACTTATGGTTGATGAATCAGCACCAGGTGAAAATGAATACAATGATGATTTCATGACACGTGTTAAAAATGCACAATTAGGAACAAAAGCGCAAGGATTAATGGAACACAAAAACATTAAGACTGTTTATTTCAAAAAGACCGAATTCTTAACTGAAGGTCATATGCTTTCAAGAATTCCTGATGAATTTAAAACTGAAGGCGAACAATTCAAAATGAAAGATAAAACAGGTAATACTTATTTAGTTGAATGGAAAAACAACAAAGGAGTTATCATTAGTCACAGCAACAAACAAGGTATGAACGAAGCATTAAATAGAATGAAAGACCTTTATTCATATTCATCAACAGACACAAACACAACATTAAACTCAAGGCTGAACGAAGACGCAAACTTTAATTCAACTTTGAACAACGCAAGAAAAATAAAATAATAAAGTTGAGGTTAAAAAATGGAAAACGATAAAAAAATTGAACAAGTAAACGCCACATTAACATGGTTTGAAAAATTATTCGGATTTATAAAAAAAGCAGGAATACAAAACATAATAATAACTTTAATGATGGTTTTCTTAGTTTCTGTCGTTGGCCAATTTGTATTTAATCCAGAAGGATTGGTAAAGCGTTTTGAAAAAATCGTCAGCGAACAGCATACAGAATCTGTAATAAAAAGATTAAACAATGAGCCATCCATAAGACAAAACCTAATTGCTTTAAAAGCAGAATTGAACGCAGACAGAGCTTATATATTGGAAACACATAACGGTGGCTCAAATCTTGCCGGTCTTCCGTTCTTATATGTTGACCTTACATATGCAGAACCAAAATCAGCATACCAATGGCTTGAAAGCGAATATAAAAATGTAAGACTATCAAGATATCCATGGGCAACTGAATTATACCAAAATAACTTTTATGCAGAACCTGTTGATTATTTGGTGAATTTAGACCCTGAACTTTACTACAGATTGAAAAACGAAGATGTTGTATATATGGCAGCAATAATGATGTATGGAACATATAATCCATCAGGCGTAATCGGAGTTGTATATACATCAAAAGACAATATCCCAAGTAAAGAAGAAATAAGAAGAGTCTTAATGAAATATTCATCAACATTTGCAGTCTTATTTAATAACGAATAATAACTATCTTATATATTTAACAAATAAGCCGCCAAAAGCGGCTTTTTTTGTTTGACATTATAAACCAAAATTTGTATATTTTTCTAAAAAGAAATAATGGATATCAAAGACAGAATCAAAAAAATTTCAAAATATTTTAAACAAATGCAAATAACAACTGTTGACGATGGCTCACAGGTTATATATGTAGTTGTTTCATTCCCACACGGATGGATTATAGATGAAGATTTAGAACAAAAATTCGGTGTCACTATAAGCCAAGGAACAAATATAAATGAATATTATTTCTGTACCGACATCGAATCAGGTGAACAGGTATTATTTGATGCAATAGACTACAATATTGATAGAATGAAAGAAGCAATAGAAAGGGCACAACTGCTTTCAAAAAAAACAACAGAACTAAAATCATTGTTTGAAGATGAAAACATAACAATAGAAGAATTAAGGACATTAAAATTTGACTACAAGTCAAAAAATCAAGAATCTTCACTAATTATACCAAAACAAGACATTAAAAAAAAAGAAGAAATAAATAATAAAAACGAAGAAGATAAAGATGAGTAATTGGTTTATTTTATTCCTATATTGTATTGCCGCTTATGGGTTTTCAAATATGATGGTATTTGGAAGCGGGCCATTTAGAATTTTTGAGCACATAAGAAGCATTACAGATAAGATTTCAGAGCATTTCGGCTCATTATTTAAATGTATGATGTGCTTTCCAGCTAATTTAGGGTGGGTTTTAAGTCTTATTGATTGGTTTTTGATAAAAGATATAGCTTTCACACCATTCAACATTCTATTGGCAGGAACTGGCCTCTGGTGGCTCGCTTTAATATTAGACTGTTTCTTTACATCTGGAATAGTATGGATTATGCATAATGTTGAAAGTTTCTTTGAAAATTTAGGCCAAGGAAACCAAATACAGGATTTTGAAGAAGATAATGATACAATAAACGTACACTAATATGGATTTTTTCACAAAAAAAGAATTAAATGGTTTAAAAGGTGACTTGAAGGCAAGCGAAATTGCAATAAAAGCAAGCAATGAAACCTTTAAGAAAAAACTAATTGAACAATACGGAAAAGAAATTGAACTAGGATTTACAAATCAAGCATATATTCCGCTTCAGCAACCTCCTCCGATGGTTTTAAACGCCGAAGAGAATCCAAAAGAAAAAAAGAAAACTTGTTGGCTAAAAAATTTATTCTCATTATAAAACAAAAAAGGATGCCTTTAAGACATCCTTTTTTATTATTAGAAACAGTTAATTAGTATTCTCCGCAATCAATACAAAGGCCTGAGAAATCAAGTTTCCTGCTTGCATTTACAGCAGCACCGCTTTCTTTACCTGATTCAATACCAACTAAAGCATTTTGTGAAACTGCATATGCTGCGTCCCAATTATCTTTATTGGCCACAACTGTATCATATGCGTTCTTTCCTGATGTAGCATTATTTCTAATGTCAGTCAAATCTTCAATAGCATCTTGTTTTCCGCTCCAAGTAGTCTTGTCTTGTGCTGTTACATGGATGTCTGTGTCTGCTGTATGAGCAGTTACCGTATTATATGCAGAATCCCAATTTGTAACCTTTGTTGAATCAATTCCATCAAGAACACTCTTGTTATCATGAGTATGTGCTGAAGCGGCTGCTTCATCCCAATCAGCTATTTTTTCTGTTGTTATCGTTTCCAATGCAGCAGAATTAGCGTGATTGTGCTTCTTTGAAACAGCGTCAGCCAAATCAGATTCTGATTGCAAATAAGTGTCAAGCAAAGCCTTGTTAGAATGTGTGTGTGAATTTGTTGCAGCATTATCCCAATTTGTTACTTTAGTATCTGTAATTGTTGCCAATGTGCCTGAATTGCTAAATGCATCTTGTTTTCCACTCCACTCTTCCTTATCATCTGTTGTTACGTGTATTGTTCCATTTGATATATGTGTATTTATATCAGAAACAGCATCATCCCATTTGCCTGTTTGTACCGTTGTAACGTGAATTGTGTCATCATCAATGTGCCCACTCAAACTTGTTACAGCAGTATCCCAATTTGAAACTTGTTGTGCTGTAATCTCTTTCAAAACGGAAGCATTTTCAAATGCTTCTTGTTTATTATTCCAAACATTCTTTTCTGCTGATGATACGTGAACATCTTTATTGCTTGTGTGTGCAGTAAACGTCTCATTTGTAATGTAATTTGACAAATCAACGCTACCGCCAAGTGAATCCCATTGGCTCCCATCCCATGCATAGTTTGTACCTGCCGGAACATTTCCATGAGCAGAAACAACATTCCACACATCGCCGGTTACATTACCACTTTCAGGTAATTCTTCATAAGTTGACTTACTTCCTTTGTATGTATATACATTTGTCAAAAGCGCTTTAACCGCAACTTCATCAATGAATTTTACAATTTGGCCGCTTGAATTCTTAATGTATAATACAGGAGCAGTAGCATCATATTGAACTGCTATTTCACCATACTCTAATTGAGCTGCGGTTGGTACTTTTACACTAGAACTGTGTAAATGAATTAATTTTTGTCTAATATCCGGCATGTTGTTTTTTAGTTTTTAAGTTATTATTAATAATCTACCATAAATAGTAGCAATAGCATAAAAACGCACAATTATTTCATTTTTTTAAGAAAAAGCTATTGTTTTTCATGCGTATTTTTTCCTTTGGCAAGCCAGTAAATTCAATCAATTCAGACTCAAGTTTGAGACGTTGTTTCCCAAATTTACTAAAATCCCCAATAAATAGCATTCGTTTTAATTTATTCTTCTTTGAATGCTTTTCCAACAAATTATAAAATCTTACAGCGTCTTCCATAGATTTGCAAAACACTATATCCATGTATCCGTCATCGGATTTTATAACGACCTTGTTTTTATATGTACACACCCTTTTATAGTCATAAACATTGTCAAACGAATCGAGTATAAGATTTTCAAAAATCCACATGAAAGTCTTTCTGTCACGATTGTTACTATATCCCCAAACCCAAAAAGTCTCCTCCCTAGCATATCTAAATTTATCCAAAATAACCCACCCGTCTAAATTTGTCTTATGCTCTACAATAACCCCATATTCATTTCTTAACATGGAACTTTCTTTGGTTTCACTCTTCTCAATCAATATATATTCATCTATTGAATTTTTTAACTCTTCGCATCCAGTAAAAGACATTGGAAACACAACTTTTTTACTTTCTTCTTTCAATTCATCAAAAACGGCATATGCTTCCTTTATATCCCTATATTTTCCCACCAATTTGTTTTGCTTTCCGTTTTTGCACGAAATAATTTTATATGCAAATGGTGGTAATGCTTTTCTCCCTCTTTTTTTAAGAACTTTTTTCTTTTTTCTGTATTTCTTCTTAGGGCCACGTTTTTTTGGCCTACCAATTGGCCTTTTTTTCTTTTTTGGCTTACTTTTCTTACGTTTTTTCTTTTCTTTAGAAATTTCTTTCTTTTCCATAGTTGATTTTTTAAAAAAACATTTGTATATTATATTAAATATAAAGAAAATAACATTTTAATAAATATTTTTAATATGAAATATAGTAAAGCTACCGATGAAACCATTGAAATGGTAAATGAAATTTCAAACAAATTAGGACTTGATATTTACGGGGTTAAATTTGAACCTGTTTATGTTAAAAAAGCAAAAGAAGTATGTAAAGTCGTAAAAGCAAACGATTTTACAAAATACAAAGCAAAAGAAGAAGATTTAGTTTTTGTTGTATGCTATGAAGATTTCTTTGAAGGAATTGACCAATTAGGTCATTCGTATGCAAGTGAAGAAGATAAATACAAGGCATTGAGACTTTCAATGGAACAAGTTTCTTTTGACCCTGAAAAAGAAAAACTTATAATTGGATGTAATTCAGTTGTGTTACCTGTTGGATATTGCATTAATAACGATGATGCAGTAAAGTCAGCACTATATAACGCAACAATAATGGCAAAAATTCAACAAGACAAAAAAGAAGAAGAAGATAGGAAAAAAGCCCTAAGGACAAAAAAAGGAAAAAACAAAGAACAATAAAAAATGGGGAGTTAAACGCTCCCCATTTTCTTTTTAATATGTTTTACTGATTACCAATCTCCACAATCAATAATCAATTCAGTTAAGTCAAGTGTTGCCGTACCGCCAGTTGTATAATCAGCCTTTGCACCACTTTGTAAAGTTTGATTTCCGGTTCCTTGAGTTACTCCATCACCAGTGAACCCAAAGCCCTGTAAAGCTGAATTAACCTTAGGAACTATATCAGTAACAACGTTAGCACTAAATGCAGAAACAGCACCCGATAAGTTTTGTAAATTAGATGTTAAAGTCTCTGTTTGACTATTTATTGCATTAAGGTTCTCTTGTGTTGTCGCTGAATTCCAATAATTATTATACAAATAATTAGAAATATCACCGCTAACAGTATTAGTATAACTTTGCGCACTCGTTATTGCAGTGTCACGCATTCCACTTGCCTCAGCATGAGTCGTATAGCCGGAAACGATAGAGCCACTAAATCCACTAAAATAAGTATATAAATTACCTAAATCTTGTGTTATTGTTTCAACATTACCAGTAACTCCATCTAACTCGTCTTGTGTCACATAACTACTAAGGTCAATAGTGCCTCCAAGAGCATCCCACGTGCTTCCTGTTTCATTCCATGCATAATTAGTTCCAGCTGGCGTATATCCAGGCTGACCAATTGTGCCATTTGCGTTTACAACATTATAAACATCTCCATTCTCAGGCTGTGATATATTAGCCAAATCAGCATAATTATCAACGCTTCCTTTGAATTTATAGACAACAGAAAGTTTATCATCTATATAAGTCTTAACATCAGCGCTCATTGAAACAACACTAGCACTAAATGCTGAAACAGCGCCTGATAAGTTTTGTAAATTAGTCGTTAAAGACTCAGTATTACTAGTTATTGCATTAAGTTTCTCTTGCGTTGTGGCTGAAGTCCAATAGTGCTCATGCAAATCAGTTACAATATATCCACTAATAGTATCAGTGTAACTTTGTGCACTCGTTATTGCAGTATCACGCATGCCGCTTGCTTCAGCATGAGTCGTGTAATCAGCAACAACTGTAGCACTAAATGCTGAAACAGCACCTGATAAGTTTTGTAAATTAGTTGTTAAAGTCTGTGTTTGACTAGTTATTGCATCAAGTTTTCCTTGCGTTGTCGCTGAAGTCCAATAATTATTAACGACAGAAGCACTAAGTGCTGACACAGAGCCTGATAAGTTAGTAGTAACATCTGATGTAAACGCACTATAATAGCCTTTAAGTTCTTCTAAGCCAGCCTCTGTCGCAACAGTCGTTGAACTTACTGCCGACAAACTTTTTGCGATTTCAACAACATTTCCAGCAACGCTAGAAATGCTTGAATCAATCATACTAACAACAGCAGCACTTTCAACAAAAATAGCACTTGTTTCGTCTGAAGTCTTAATAATTAACTGGGCAGTATTACCAGTAGAATGCTTAACAGCAATTTCACCATAATCTATCTGTGATAGCAAATTATCAGGCGTATTACCACTACCATGATAATTTATTAATTTTTGATTTTTCCTTGCCATATTATAGTTTTTTTTTATAATAATAAATAGTTATTTTTTTTCAAATATTTTATTTACCAAATATAATTTTATTCAAAAGTTCTATATTAGATATAATATTATTATATTCATTTTTACTAATAACAACTGTATCATCTTCTGATGGATTTTCAGACTTCAACATACGGCTTCCGTATGAAGGTTCGCCAATCTGATATTTTTTCGTGTTATAATCCATATTGATTTCACCAATCTTATTTACGTGTTCAGGGTCTGAATATATTTCTAAAATTTCCCCATGGTATAATGTTTCATTTTCACCGCCAAGTGCAGCAAAAACATGCCCGTCAGAAACAGAGACATAAACGCCTTCGGATATAAAGTTCATACTTTGGCTTACAGCATAAACATTATTTGTAACCAACTCATTAGTTTCATCATAAATTTTAATGACAAACGTTGAATTAATTTTCATTGGTTCATATGAGTACCCACACATTGAAGTGTTTGTAATAGGATTTCCCACCCATCTGTTATCTTTAACGGAACCTTCACCAGTACCAGGATTATCATATCCATTTGCATTATAGGAAATGTATAATTTATTTGTTCCATTATTTCTATATTCATATCCAGCATATTCTGAATTAGATGAACCAAATGGGTGATAATCAAAGCCAATTGCATTACATCTTAAATTACATGCATTTTCCCTAAAGAAATAAATTTCAGAAAGTTTTGTACAGCCAGCAAACGCAGCAAATGAAATTGTATTTACATCCTTACTAACAAACAAAGTCCTTAAATTTGAACAATTCCTAAAGCATCTATCCGGTATTGTATTAATCCCATCTATTATTTTAAACAATGAAATTGAAGAGCATCCATTAAATGAATCATTTCCAATTGAATTAATTGTTTCCATTAATGTAACTTCAAGAATTCTTGAACAATCCATAAATGCACCAGGACCAATTGCGGTTGTATTAGGCATTATTTCAATACCATAAACGCCAAAAGGAACCTTTATTAATGTATTGTTTACAACATTGTACAACGCATTGTCATATATACAGCCAACAAGAGAATTATCGCCATCAGCAATTGAAAACTTCATTAAATTAACGCATCCAATTATGAACCTATAATCCATATTTGTATTATTAACGATATTCTCTCCATACACAGTTCTTATTTCACCACCAGGATAATTTTCTTGTTCTGCCAACGCAATTTCTTCATTGTCATATACTGCAATAAATGTTCCTTCTGAATCATAAACCTCATATGAAACAAATGAATAATATGAAAAGATTGGCAACACAACTTCAGACAAGTTTTTACAATTTGTCACAAACTCATCACCTGTTAAAACCATGTATTTACCAAGTTTAAGATATTCAATGTTTTGGCAATTTGTAATACAATGCCTTCCATATGTTTTAATTGTATCAGGCAATAATAATTCATGAAATCCGCAATTATAGAAATTATTTCCCTCTTTTCTTCCGCTAACCTCATAATATCCAAGTTTTTCGATTCCGTCAGGCAATGTAAGTCCTGTAAGCGAAGGACAATTATAGAACGCATATGCCCCTATTTCTCTTATATTTGGTTCTATCGGCATAAATACATCGGTAAGCGACAAGCAGTCATAGAAGCAATAATCAGGTATACTGCTAAGGAATTGTGCATCTCTGGCATCAATGATTCTAACAGTGGATTTTTCAAAACAATGGCTACCAATATTATAGTTCAAAATCGTATTTGGTATAACAACAGTTCCAATATTTCCGCAATATAAAAATGCATAATTATAAAAAGTCCTTATACCATTCATTGTAATTGTTTCAACAAAGTTTTCATTCTTTGCAGCCGGATATTTAACAAGTTCATACTTGTCATAACCGTTGTTTGTCGTATATAAAACGCCATCATCGGTAATGTAATTCATATTTCCGGGTTCTGAAATATACTCGGTATAATAACGCCCCCTAACAACATTTTCATTTGATGACAAACTCAATGTAGAAGGTATTGAAAATACGGTTAATTTATTATTACTTCCATTTGCCGACCAATTTGATGTTTCAAATGCATTGCCACGTATAATTTCTATTTCAGAAGGTAATAAAAGTACTTCATCATTAAGTTCTTCTGTACTTAAAAGAACCTTTCTAAATCCAGTGCCTCCGAATGAAAAATCCTTTATTTCCTTAATTGTGTTTGGTAACTTAAGTTTCTTAAGGTATTCACAACCGATAAATGTCCTCTCGTTTATTATATTAATATTTGGTAAAGTATATTCATCGTTTCCTGTTGATATTTTAGTAAGTCTTTGACAATTTGAAAATGCAGAAGGACCAATTTCAACAATTGTACTTGGTAACGTAATTTCAGTCATTCTCCTACAATCACCAAATGCGCCAGAAGGAAGTCTTGTTATTCCAGTAAAATATTTAAATTCATTAAATGTGAATTCAGAAGCAATACCGGAAAACACTCCGTCTATGTCATCATCAGTAACAGACTCTGCTTGCGCTTTTGTCATTGCATTCCTATTAATTACGGAATCAAATGCATTATAGCATCTTTCCATCATAATTGGATTAGAAACGCTTGTCATAATAACATTTTCATTTAAAAGCATGCAAACATATGATGCAATTAATGGATTTCTTCCATTACCATGTTCCACAATGATACTTAAATTTATTGTTTCAGAAACCTCTTCTTCATTTGGCTCATTTTCTGAAGTAACTATTTTATACCTAATTCCGTTTTCATCAACATTTTCATATGAAACAAGATACCTTTCTGCATTATTCATTGAAAGCGTCCAAGTCACATTTTCAGTTCCAATTGGAGCATTACCCAAATTATCCTTAAGTACAGCCTCATAAACATATTCCCCATTCTTATAAATTGACTTATTTCCTGTAATCACAACGGAAGATGCATATGTTGGCTTTTTGATTTTAAAATCACACACAGAAACTTTCGATACACCTCCCATAGAAAGTGTACACATTATCTTTAAATCAGTATCAGAAATTTCATTCTCTTCAGAAGTCAGAACTGCAATTTCTTTGTTATTTTCGTCACGAAGATTTTCAAACGTAATTGTACCTTGTCTTATGCTTGATATATCTGAAACAATAATATAATATTTGTTGGTTATTGTATCATGTATTGCGCCTGGCGTTGTTTCAGAACACTCTTCAACAATATTGTATACTATTGAGTGGTCCATTGTTATTGCATTTTCGGCAGGATATATTTCCCTATAAAAAACATTTGTTTTACCTGCAACCATTGAATCACTATCAGTATGTATAAATACAGTTTCCGGAACTTTTATATAAATTGCAGACATTACCTTATTAAAGCAATTTTCACCAAATATCTGCTTTATTTTCTCAATATTTTCCATGGATATTGATTTAAGTGTTGACAAATCAATTACACCACTAATAACAAATGCACCATTTACTTTACTTATATTTTCAAATAATTCAATGTCACTAAATTTATCAAACGACCAGTCAACATTATTCAACACCAACTTTGCAGATGCATATAAGGCATCTGAACTTATAGAAGAGTTCATTGCATTAAGCCAAGGTTCAACAATCTTTCTAAAATAAGCCATTTTTATACCATTTGTATTTGAAATCTCAAGAGTTGTCAAATTTGTTGTTGGTACGTATTTAAAATCTTCAGTTATATTATTGAAATTAACATTATTTAATTTTATAGTTGAAACAGAAGCCGGTAATTCGGCCAAATTAAAATTGCTACCCTCAACAGGAACAAAACTTGACAATCCACTTCCAAAAGCCTTCAACGTATGCAAATTAGGAAGGCTTAAGTGAGTGATTTCTCCGTTTTCAGTCTCAATTGTCGTATCAAACGGAATTTCTTTTATACCCGCATAATTTGTTATATCAAGATATTCAAGGTTCTTTAGTTTTCCCCATGTTGTTGTTGGAAGTTCAATTCTATTTATTACATTTTGATTTCCAATAACAAGTTTTTTCAACGTATTAACCACCTCAAGGCCACCTTCATTGAATTCAAATGAACCAGCGGCAATTTTGTTTGCTATTGCTGAAAAATCAAGTTCTGACATCTTATTATACGCATAAATGTAAACAGGGTCTCCTTGAACTTGGTCTGTCGGAAACACAAATTCAATTTCTTCACCTTTTTCCTTTTGAATATTACTCTCGTAAATTCTCTTTTGTTGTCCCCATGCAAAATAATAGTCATCACCGGCAACTGCCCTTATTATTGAGCCCGCAGGAGAGTCTGTTTTAATTTGGACATACGTGTTTTTATAGTCACCAGAAAGCCACCTTGCATCAAGCATGTTAAAATGGTTTGCAATCCACCAATGTCTGTGAGAACGTCTTGTTCCTTGAAGCATCCACAAGTTATCAACAGGATTTCCAGCCATATCTCCAACACCCTTTGCTGCTTGAATATATTTATATCTTTCATTTGCATTATAAATACGCTCGCACCACATCTCAGTCTGTTTGGTATCAAATTCAGTTACCATATTTTCATAATTAAGGCCAGATTTGTTCATTGAATCATCAAGGTCCCTTACCATGCGCATAAATTCATCGTCACGTTCAAGATTATTCCATAATGTTGAATCATGACCCATCATTGCATATGTATTAACATTGCCTTCATTGTATTCATCATTTTCATCAACAATAATATCATTTGCATTGTCAATCGTCTGCCTATCAAGTTTCCAATGAAATGCAAGTTCTCCGTTGTTACGAAGTCCAAACAAACAGTCGTTATCATAATTTATGTAGAACCATTTTCTATATTTTTTATCAGTCCTATTGTCGTATCTTCCGTTTCCGTCAGTAAATAACATCGTGTTTTTTACAAATTGGTCAACAGCTCCATATCTCATAAGATAAATGTAATATCCGGCGAGTTTCCACACATCAAAGTGTTCCCACTTTTCCGTTTCAAATTTCTTTTGCCTGTTTTCAGCATTATCAGGCAAATTTACGCCACTTGCATATTCATAATTTTGCTCTTGTCCTGTAACATATGCATATTGATATCCATTAATCCTTGTTGCAAAACTTGAATCAATATCTAATGTATCGCCATATACAGTATCGCTTTCATGCCTTGTAGAAACAAGCCATTTGCAAAGTTCATATAATGGTGACCCAACCGACCCATCAACTTGTCTTTTACCAGCAACGCCCTCATCATCAGGGTCGGGATATCTTGATTCGAATGTTGATTTCCATCCGTCAGGGTCATTCCAACCTTCAATTGTTTTAAACAATGATATTGGATTTGAATTTTTAAGGCCCTCCCAACATTCAACTTGAGAAGCATCATAAATCATAACATCTTCATTATTAGGGTCCTCAATATCTTCAAACCCAAACACCTCATAAGAACCTTTATCATTTACGAAGTTATATTGCCCCATGAACACAAGATTATTTTCAGCATGAGATGTTCTATAGAAACAAACCATTGGAAATCCATCTATTGCAGTCCTAACATCATCAGCACCTTCAGACCAGCATATTTTCTGTGCGTCAGTCCTACAAACATAATTTTTTTGAGACCTAAAAGAATCTGTATTCATATTGATTTTATATGAAATACCATTCTTTGTGTATTCGCTATAATCGTTTCTATTAACAAGTGCTGTATCTTTATATGTGTTATTAACATATCCAGCATAATTACTAATCTTAAGTTCAGTATTTTCGAAAATATCATTCCAGCTTCTTCCTGCACCAACATTATGTGAGCAAGATGACTCCATATAATCGGCTTTCAATGTCCATTTGTCCGCTTTATGGCTATTAGCCCTAAATCTATATTTTCCTTTCTTTAATAATTCTCCCTTTAACGGATTGTCGCTTGAAAAATTACCAAAAGTAAAACAATTTCCGGTAAAATCCCCAAAATCAATTAAATTTCCAGTAACTTTACTCCTAAGCCTTCTATTTCCAACTTCAGTTTCTTCAGTATCAAGAACATAATTACTTGATTCGTAATATTCTTTAGTTGCCAACTTATCCTTTGTCTTCAATTTGAAATTTTTTCTTGGGTATCCTAACGAAGAGGTTCCTTGCAATTTCATCTGACAATTAAACGAAACAAAATTCCTTTCAGGTTCTTGTCTGTTTATATATTCAACATCAAAATATCTCCATTGTTTATCTTGCCCATTTTTAACCAGGTCATTCATATTGCCCGTAAAAATCATAACAGGAAGTTTATTGGCGACTTCATCAAACCCAACTTCATTTGTCCCTTTTTTAAAAATATTGTTTTTCTCATAAATTATTTGAGAATTTTCAGAATCAACGACATAATTGTTAAATTCTTCATCAACACTTATTGCACGGTCATAAACACGAATTGAGCGAACACGTATTTTGCACCCACCATTGCCAGAACCAATCCTCAATATTTCATCAGACCAAATTCTATCTGTATTTGAATACATTGCAGCACGCTCAAGAACGCCATTAACCATAATATAAATCATATTACCGTCTTCATGCGTTCCCTTCTTATTTCCAATAAATGCAATTTTCAGCCTTTCATTATCCTTATATCTCGTATTTATTTTCTTACCGTCAGCAGTTGAAAATTCAGCATTTGTTGCTGTAATTCTAAAATATGCTGTTGATTTTCCTTCTATATTGCTTTTGCACTCGCATATAACAGCATTTTCATCCTCAATATCAAAAGTTTCAAGGTCAATTTCAAATGTTCCACCATTTTCTTCCCATCCAGCATTATTAATTCCATTATTAGTCATCATTGGTCTAATGTTAAAATCAACATATGCTTGGTCAGATACAACAAGTGCCTCATATTCAGGATTCCATCCTTGTTGTGCATTCCATGCAAAATTGTGGAAATTTGCACTATAGACATTTTGGTCATTTCCAACGCAAGACCACACATCTTTATCTTCATCCGTATTTCTTCTACCATTTGAAGTTAATTTTAGCAACAGCCCATCAACAGTTTCTTTAAGTCCACTATCATTCCCAGCAACATTGAAGACTATATTATGTTCAAACACAATATTGTTATCTTCATCAACAGAAAAAATCCTAAGATATTTATCATCGCCATAATTAAATGGCCTGAAACTAAATTCGCTTATAGTTCCATTTAATGTAAAAACATTTTTTGAAATTATATTTCCATCATATTCAAAATTAACAACCAGTTTTCTTGACAAATAATCATACATTGACCAATCAAAAGAAATCTGTTCAAACTGTCCTGAATTTATCGTCAGCAAGTTTCCATCAACTGCAATATCTTGGGTGTTATCCAACTTAATTGACATCAAAAATGATGGAGTCGTGTTTCCTTCTTTTGCAAATGTGTAATAATGTATTTGAGAATAGAATTTTGTTCCGTCTTTAGCCCTTACATACGCCCTAACCTGCAAACTGTGTTGGCCAATTTCCAAGTTTCCAATGCTTATATTTGCAGTACCATCCTTGACAGCATCACTTATTGTTTGGCTTTCAACGCTTTCAACTTCATATCCATCAATATAAAACTCCAAATATTTTGTTTCAGTACACTTTATATAATATGGAACTTGTAAAACGCTCCCATATTTCGGAACGTTATATTGAAACATTGTCTTAAATTCCAAATCAAACACATTATAGGTCATCACAAATTGAGTAGATGTCTTAGTGGAAAGTCCTGTTATTGTTACAGAAATGTTATTTTCACCATTCCTTAAATACTCATCAATAACATCGCTAACAACAGTTGTCCACCCTTCAGACTTAACCTGAACCTCAGTTGTATATTTTTTTAAAATTCCAGAAGCCAAGAACGTAAAAACAATACTCGCTTTTGAGTCAGAAACCATCCCATTCTTATCAGTGATTTTAAATTGAAATTCAACCGTATTTCCAGTTGAACCCTCAATAACACTTTTTGAAAGTACAAGTGTGTCTTGATTGATATAAACACTATAATTCGATTCAGTCTCAAATCTGTCAATTATAAGATGTTCATACTCATCTTTATTTGATGCATCAGCATATGTATCCCTATCTTCTTTTGTAGCAAAGCAATATACAAAATTTCCGCCAGATGGCCTATAGAACGCACCAGCCTTCCCATTTAGTTCTTCTTTTATAAATTCTTGAACCCTACCACCAGCAACAGGTAATCCACTTGTTGACATATCACCGCCCCAAGCAGTATTTCTATTAATTTTCTGATTATATGTTTTTGCCATTATATAATTTTTTTTGATTTTAATTATCTCTCCACGCATCAGTATCAATCCATGGAAGTTCGTCTATCCAATAACCATTGCCAAAGCAAGAAGCAATGACATCTCCGCCACCACCACCTTTTTGCCATACAAGGTATCCCTTGCGATAGACTTTTGCTAAGGGATACCTTTTACGTACAATATCTTTTAGTTCATAACCGTATCTTTTAATTGTAGGCATGGTTTACTTTATTGTTGTTTTTATTGATTTTCCAAAGCAGCAATTCTTGTTTCCAATTCAGCAACCTTTGAAACGAGTTTGAGTAAATCACTTACCTTAGCCCTAACTTCATATGATTCACCCTCAGCCAAAAATGCATTATATTTTTCAGTAAGTTCCTCATCTGTGTATGTTCCACTATGTTTCTTTCTGTAATTAGCCATAAATGTAGCCAAATCAGGAACTTTTTCAGTATCAGCGACATTGTTACCAAATATATACGCTATTTCGGTATCTTGGCCACTTCTATCACCATTCTTTGATATTTTTTGTTCAAACACAATCTCATTAGCATCAGCAACTAAACTATTTGTTGAAAGAAGGATTTCAGCCATTTTATGGTCAACGTCATCTCCGCCTTCAACTTCAGGATATGACCATACGGTTTCAATTTTTTTACCATCAAACTTAATCTTACTATCTGTTTCAAGGTTAATGTTTATTTCGTTCTTTGTCCAAAGAGTGCTCTTTTTCCAAATATCAACTCTTTCCCAAACAACATTAATCATTTTGCCCTCATCTTCATCATATTGGCCACCCATACTTTCATAATAATCAATTTCTTCTTGAGTTAATCCAGCACCAGGAACCATTGTGTTTTTTGCAACCTTTGTGCCATCATACTTTTCAGCATTTTTAACTTTTGCCTTATATGCAAACTTAGACGGGTCTTCATAATACGATTTTTCACCATCGCCAAGTTCAAAATGCTGATATCCGCAATTTTCATCAAAGTTTAGTTCACATTTGGTATTATAAACTATAGTATCAGCAGGAACAACCGTTTCTCCATCGGCAAGTGTAGTTTCCATACCTGCTTTATAATAAACCTTGTCAGCATCCAAATAGAACGATTCATCTGAATAATTTATAACCCTATCACCTTTTTCATGTTCTATTTCATATTCATCAACAGTAGTTGCCGATTTAGGACCAGTTAATTCATATGTATACTTTCCTTTAACATCAATTGCAAAATTACCCTTGCTTTTTCCAAATTTAATGTCATTAAGAGCCGAAACATTATTTGTTAACGCCGTTAATGGCTCAAGATTTGCATAGCCATTAACACTTATGATATTATCTTCAATATGTATTCCGTTTCCTGCTTCATATGACGAGCCTCCTCCATGTTCATTAACATAATTTTGAACATATTCTTGTGTTGCCAAATGCTCGGTAGTTCCGGTATAATCAGGAATGCTTGCTTCAGCTATCATTCCAGCAACATCTTGAATTGATGCAATTTCTTCTTTTCCATTACATTTATTTGCAGCAGCAATAATTTGGTTCCAAGTTGCATTTGGAGTTGCTTCATTTATTGGGTCTTTGAAATCATCATTTTGGGTTTGATAATCTATTTTTCCTGTTTCTGTTTGTACAGGTACTTCTCTTAAAACACCAAACACTTTTCCATTTCCCCTAAAGCGATAATCACCTGTATATAATGAACTGTGTAAGTTATTGAAAGTACCAAATTCAAGTCCCTTTCCGCCTTCGCCATTATATGTTCCATTTTCAGAAATTGAATTTGTTCTATCACTTTCAAATTTTATTTTATTTTCATTCCCATCTTTATCTTTTCCTGCAATTTGTAATGCAATACCTCCATGTTCACGGCACCTTAAATCAAGATTCCTACTGTTTATTTTCAATTCAGCCCATTCTTCATCAGCGCCATTATATCCTGTTACATCTCCGAAATCATCAAATCTAGCTTCAACTTGAATTTCGTTTCCCTTTCCACCAATTATTCTTCTAGTTGAATCTAACGTTATTGTTGTCGTTGGTTTTATTTGGACACCTTTTGCAGACTCCAAATTCAAATGTTTTGTCTTTGACTCCAATGCAAAATTGCCCTTTTCATTAAGTTCAACCAAAGCCTCAGAACCTTCACCCACTGTATTTATGATTTGCAAGCCTTCTCTTTGCTTGCCATCATAAAATCCGCTATATTTTCTAACATTACCAATTTTATCAACACTTTCAGCTGTTTGAGCAGTTCTTGCGCTTTCTGCATATTCAGCATGAATTTGATATTCATCGTTACCTTTTTTAAATTTGTCTATGTACTTATCGTTTGCCATAATTTTTAGTTTATTATAAATGCATTATTTTCTTCATCATATACATAATTGTTTCCAAGCACAAGAGTATGCTCGTCTTCAGTATCAATATAAATTGAATTATCTTCTATTGTTGTACCATCTATCTCAGTATCTCCGCCATGCTCACCGCCATCGGAAAATTCCAACGTATGAGAATTGACAGTTGCAGAACTATCAAGTATTATCGTGTGTCCGGAAATATCGTAAAATATTTCCATTGTTGTTCCTGTTATTGTCGGTGTCAATCCGCTTTCGTCATCCCCTGAGCCGTTTTCTTCATAAAGGCAATAATATATTTCATCGCTGTAATATATCACATCACCAACATTTAAATCGTTTAAAATTCTTGTTTCTCTAGAAACAAAAAATTCCTCAGCATCAACGGTAAGTTCCCCAAGAGCAGACAGCATCCTATATTCATCTTCAGTAAGCATGAAATGGTCTGAAATTTTCATGTTCATTGTGTATGCAGACAGCTCATCAATCCTATCGCTAAGCCTATTGTCATTTGTTTCAGTTTTGGCCGACAATTCATCAACATACCCCTTTAAGTCGTTGTACATTGTGTCAGCAGATGAAATAACAAGCAAAGAAAACTCTTCAAACGCCCGTTCTACAGAATCATCCGCATAACTTTTTATCTGTGGCACAATTTCATTGTTTATCCAATCATAAATTCCAGCCGGTATTTCAGAAGCTGCATTTTGTGCAACTTTAATTGACCTTGTACCATCTTCACTCAGGATAAAAATACCCTCTTGTTCCGGATATGTTGAAATAATTATCCTACCCTTTGCAACAGTTAGCCTCTCATTTTCAGTTAATGCAGAACTTATTCCATCAAAAAAATATTCGTAAGGAACAATGACACCATTTATATGCTTATTTGTTACAATCCTACCCATTTAAATACAAATATATTTTCATATAAATAGTTAAAGAAAAACAAAAAAGGATGCCGAAAAGCACCCTTTTAATTATTTTAAGTAAAAATATTTTTATTGTTTTACTCCATTTATATAAACCCCGTCATCTTTTATTTCAATTCTTCCACTCCCATTTGAATTTGATAACTTTATGTTTCCGTTTATAATTGAAATGAACGAGCCACTTTTATCTGAGTATTTAATACCATTATTAGCCAATATTAACCCATTAACGCCCTCATTGCCATTGGGCCTTAATTTTTTGCCATACCCAAAAACCTTTATATTAAATGTTTCATCGCCAATTGTTGTGTTAACATCAAATGTACCATCACCGTTGTCAATTGTTTCTGTTTCACTAACATATCCATTGTCAATTCCACGGTCAAATATATGTTCTGTTTCTGACTGTACATCACTTGCTGTTTGAATTGCAATTGATGCATTGATTATGTTACTAACACGTGCATTTACAAACTCAACTTGATTCTCAACTTCAGAAATTTTATTATAAGTATTTGACTTATAATCTTCAAGTCTATCCCCAAGGTTTCCAACCATGACACTTGTATCCTCAACGCTATTCTTACAAAATTCAACAATTTCATCATGGTTATTTATTTTTTCTTCAGCAGAATCCTTCCACAATTTAGTCTCAGCAGAATCTTCTATTGCCTTATTCAATTTCTCAACTGTTATATTTGCAGATTCCAAATCAAATATCTTTGTGGCTGTTGTAATTGCAGTTGATGCTGCCTCAAGCTTATTTGACAATAGTTCATTCTTTGCTTCCAATTGTTTTTCAGCAAATTCTATCTTAGAGCCCAATTCCTCGTTTACACGCTCTATTTTTGTTGAGGTTTTTGCCGTAAATACATTTATGTCTTCTTTCAAACTATCTTTTGTGGATTTAAACTGAAGGTCAATGTATCTTTTTATTTCATCAAGCGTATCTTTATCCAAATGCTTACTATATTTATCCGAATTTGACCCATCTTTTCCTGTTAGCACAATGTAATTTTTATCTTCCCCATTTTCATACCAATAGTCATCTGTCGTTCCAGTTATTGTAAATCCATGTGTATAGTCGCCTATTAGAGCTTTTAACGCATTTAATTTAGAATTATATGTTAATTTGTCCCATTTTGAAACTTTGCCAGAAATTGCCTGCATCAATTCATGGCTTGTTATTCTGTCACAAATCATCGGCTCATTGTTATCGGATTCAGGCCCGCACAAATATCCATACTTAGTGTTGTCTATTTTCCAACTAAAGACAATTGTTTTTCCCATACAATATTAAATAATTATACCTTCATTATTTTCGACCAAATAATTAGTTGTATCATTAGATACGCTAACGCCATCGCCAACAACCTCACCAAGAATTCGTCCATTGCCATTATAGACATCTCCATCGTTGATTTTTGAACTGCTTTCGCCATCAAATTCAAATTCAAGTATTGTAGTTGACGGAATCATTTCTTTTAAATATTTAAACACAACATCTTGTAAATATTTTTCAAAATACTTATTTCCGCCAGTATAAAACGTTATTTTCAAATTCTTAACATTAACAACTGAAAAAGAGGCACATTCATCCATTTTAGAGCCGTTTTCAGGATTCACGAAATTATCATATCTATCTTCTTGTAAAGCATCAATGCCGTTTTCAAGTTCAAATTGAACTAATTCACATGAATTTCCGTTGGAATCAATTACAGATGAATGATTTACATTTGGAGCAGTATTTCTATCAACAAATTGTGTCGTTCCATTTAAAAAATAATAACACTTCTCATTGTCTTGTATCAATTCGCTAACATCAAACCCAATAGAACATATTTGACTAAGGTATTCATTATAATTTGGATTGTCTTTAATACCGTCAAACTCACCGGAATCAAGAGCATATCCAAAAAGTCTATTAAACTTTTCAATATATCCACGTCCATCATCATAATTTCCATGTCCGCAATGTGGATTGTTTCCATTTGTATTTAAAGACAACGATTCCAAATAAAGAACTTTCAGCCCGTTATATGTCTTTGGCCCTTCATTAAATTCGCTCAAAAATATATTTTTCCATCCATAACAAGAATACAATTCATTTTTAACGTATCCAATATGTGTTGATAATGCAGTATTTTCAAGAACAAAATAATGTGAAAAATCACGTTGATTTAAATATTGACTACCGGGAAAGTTATTATTAGGATTTGAATATCTGTTATCTGATTGTGACTGCTCAGAATAATGGTAATCACTCTCGGACAAATACGATGAATAAAGCCCACTTATATCAGTTACATAACAAATCATACCTTCATATATTGTATTATTTGATAGCGATGTAAGTTCTTCCAGGTCATTAACATACGTCATATATGGATTTGTTTCGTCATATAATGCAAGTCCATAATCAGATTCAATGCTGTCAACTGTAGTTATATCTAAATTAATTCCTCGTTTTAAAGATTTTCCCCATCCACCTTTTTCTTGAAAATAGATATCATTATAATATGTTATTCCGTTTTTAACCCAAGGAATTAAATAAAAACTCGCTTCATCTGTCATTCCATTTGGACTAACAACGGCAACCGGATAATCATAAAAAGTATTCTCAAATCCTTCAATATCAGAATGTGTGTAATTTCCAAGAACTCTCAACGAAGATGCCTCATAATAATTAGGAAAATTATTTGCAACCCTTATATATTCAGTTATACTATAATCGCCTATACGTCCCTTTCCTTTACCATCGTGTAAATAATAACCAAACAGTCCAAGAATATACTCAATTCCCCTTCTTGTACCTTTTGATGATAAAATATATCTTTCACTAATTGATAATCGTTTCAAAAATTCTCCATTTATTTCAAATGCCGTTATTCCAGAAATCATCGCACCGGAAAAAACATTATCAGACGCTATAACAGACTTTACATTATCAGTTTCTTCAAATTTTGCAATTTCATTGATTGTTTTTACATAAAATCCGCCAGTTTCAACATTATCAGAAAGAAAATAATCAGGCATGTTGTTTTTTTCGTCATATGTTACGATATTTACACTCTTAATACCATCGGCATATCTTTTTATGTCATCATAAATTCTTCCATGTATCCTAATCATCGCCTCCATTCTTGACAAGTCCAAAGAATCGGTATCAGAAAACACAATTCCACTTCTATCTAAATTTTTAATTGAATCATGTGTCATCATTCTCCATAAATTATCGGAATCATATGTGTCATGATATTCCGCAATCTCCATTAATTTTGACAAATACCCTTTAAATGAACTACTTGTTATGTCTGGAACATATCCATTTATTGTTGGCCAAACATATGACCTATAATCATAAATATGTTTTCCATTTTCGACATATGGGGTTTCCAATACGGCCTTATAAATTGGTCGTGAATTTCTATTCAACAAAACATTTTCAAAATCATCTATAGTTTCCCAAAATTCATCAATTATTTCTTTTTTTGGCTCTATAATAACACTATTATTGAAATTAACGCCTTTATTTGGACTTAATAACAACTTTTCACCATTCCCATTTAAATAAATAAGAAACGAATTACTATCATTCATCCCATTGCATTCCTGAACTTGAGGAACATTTGGCTCATCATTCTTAAACACAAAAACATATGAGCCATTGCCTTCAAAAGTTTCGCAACTTTCCATCTGATTCATTGGGCCGGTTCCGTGATACCTGGCACTTGCCTTCCAATAAATAAAGTCATTAGGATTTGCTTGTGGTGCCCTTGGAAATTTATTCCAATCAGAAATATTGTTTGAAATCTTTAAAGTACCGCTACTATCTGTTTGGCCAACAGAATAATACGAAAATTCACCGCAACTTTTTGTGGATGCACAAACAGTGCACATCGCACCTTGAAGCATTGATAAGTTATTTTTTGCCCTTACAGTAATATAAGACCAATTTTTCTTTTTTTCAACTATAATTGTATTTCTATACTGCTCATTTTTAATTAACAATGTTCTTGGATTTCCGTAATATCTATATGAATTATACAAACATGAAACGTCCCATCTATTGCCATCAATTGCAAGTTCATCAATTGAGCCATTCCCAACCCAATCATCTGAAGGTATGTCAATAGACGCAAGGCCTTTAGAATTTGTAGTTACTGTTGCCGTATATGTATAATTACTCTTGTCTGTATAAACAGTAAAAACGACATTAGCACCTTCAACCGGGTCCCTGTATGATGAATCGTATAACACATCACACATTAACGTTTTTGTGCCAATTTCAGGCTTTTCATCAAAATATACAGTTACATTATGATTTTGTGGAACATTCGCATATTCAAAAAGAAACACAAACGTACTTTCTTTTATCTCATCATTATATGTTATTTCTCCATTTGCTCTAATTGGATTTACAGTTGGAAACGAAGAATGAAACGTTTCTTCAAAAACGTTAAAAGAGCCGTTTTCATCAGTTACGCCACGAATAGTATATTTTTGATTATCAGCGTCATAAAAATTAATACAAGATTCATTCCCAGCCCCAACATTACCATTAGTATTTAATAGTCCGGTCACTTTTATACTTATAAATGATGCATTATGCTCATCGCTATCAAAACAGGCATATCCATATGTAGAAGACGTTACACTTAATATATTCGTTATTTTTATTTCGCCATTATAAATAACTTCTGAATACCATGTTGTTGGCGGTTCATTAAATATTGATTGAATATTATCGCCAAAATCTTCAGGCCTAAAGTATGCAAACCCATCCCCATCTGTTATTGCAGTTTTTACTTTTGCACCAGTAATTTCATTAGATGCCATATAAAAATTGACCGTTGCACCCTCAATCGGGTTTTTTGTTCCACAGAAGAAAGCCCACACACTTAACGGATAATGAATCGTTTGATTTGTGTTTTTCATCACAATTATTTCATCATCAAATTCATTATCACTAATAATTCTTGTTCCCGAATAATTATAATACGTATTTGTGTTATCTGCATAATATGCAACCCAACGGATAATATCGCTTGCATCTCCATTTCCTTCCCACAGCCCGTTACCTTCTGCTTGCACAGAAACACTTGCAATTCCGTCATTATCAGTAAAAACGTTTGCAACCAATGTTCCGTTTTCACTAGTTGTAGCAACAAATGTTATTTGCTTTTGCTTTAACGGAACATAAATAACCGATGAATTCACGTGAGTGTTGTCGCTTGCTTGTGTAGTTGAAACGGGACCCCTTACATCTTCATCAGCAGAATCAGATTCCCCAATTTCATTTTTCCATCCGTAATTCCCTGTTTTTGCTGTAATAGTTAAATAATAAATAATACTATTTGCATTGATGCTTTTGCCAAGTATTTCATCATCTGAATTTCTTGTATTAACTTTATTGTTATTTAAATTTTTAAATGAAACACGTCCTATAACAGAATCAAGGCAATCGCCTGTTATACACACATTAAGCGCAATTGGATTTCCATCGCCATCAACATAATTCATATAACTTGCGCCAAGAACACGCATCGGATTATCAATCCCATCAGTGGAACACCCCATTGGTGACCAAAAATCAATGTTAAATTCATTGGAAACTAAATAATATTGTTTGTTTCCGATTTTTATTTTAGGCGCTTTTTCTCCATTATAATAATATAGTCCACCTGGATATCTCATTATTATGTCATTAACTGTCGCCCTCAAAAGTTCAACAGCTGAGCCATAATATGCGAAATCCTTCATTGAAGAATAATTTGGCTTTAACTTTATTTTTCCATCTGTTGAAATTCTGGTTTCTGGAAGATTTTCCAATGTCCACACATTTTCATTGCTCCCATCTGTACCAATAAACCCGCCTCTTGCGTGCTTTTTCTTCCCTCTTCCGCCAACGCCTATTCTAAATTTAAAATTTGAATCGGAAAACAACGGCATATCATCATTATATATACCGTCATTTGGGACTATTGTTACATGGTCATTTTCAAATATAGTTCCATTAGGAATAATAGTATGTTTACTCCTTAATGTATATATTGACTTGCTTTTTATTAAATTATCTTTTCTTGACATATTATATTATATTTTCGTAATCTTGACTATGGTCTATATTTGTTCTCTTTTTCTTTACATTGTATAAAGGATTTCCTAGTCTATCCTTAAGTACATAATAATCTGATTGATGATATATTTCATGCTTTTCGTTATAAGTTGTAATCATAGCATTATCCCTATCATTAGCTTGGTCACCTTCAAGCATATATGATATTGTGTCCGCATCATGGTCCACCATTTCTATTTCAATCAGTTTTGGGCTAAATTTTGTATTAACAACCTTAACAGAAAGGCCAGGCTCCCCTATATACGGATTTGCGTTTGTCTTAAATGTTGGTGCTGAAGAAGGACTAACCGTGCAGAACACCAAATTACTGCTTGTATCAGTTAAATTATATCTTGTGGTTTTAGGATACCCATCACCAGTATTAACAATAACAGGCTCACATCTATTACAAGATTTTATCAGTCTAGAAACCCCATCTCCGTAATCTATCCTATATCCAGTCAAATCTGTAAGTCCATTCAAGTCACCACCATTAATATTTAAAACTACGCCTTTTACGTTTGGATACGCAGCAAGAACACTAACATCAATTATTGTTGTTTCACATTCCTTTGGCTTTATATATATACTATAAATCCCCTTTTTGTTAAAATACTTTAACGGTAATTTCAAATTATACAATCCAATTATGTTTTTTTCATCTGAATCCCTAACACAATAAGAAAGGCACTCGCTTGGAGATAACGACTTATACCCGTTAAAATCGCTATCAGTTTCGCCTCTTGATGGCTTATATTGATAATACATTTCAACATCAAGGCTTGGATTTATACTTGCCGGCCTTATTGAACCAAAAACTCCTGTACTCATTACATATTATAAATTAAAATAATTATTCCCATAGTTAATTAAATCATCAAATGTGTTGCATTCAGACAATTTAAAATGTTTTTCCCAAGCAGCAGCATTCCCCCTATTATATGATATATCAACAGATATCTTAGGATATTCCATCAAATTGTCAAATGTATCTTCTGTAAATAAATAGGCAAAAACAGAACTTTCGCTTGTCCATTGTGTTCCAACTTCCATTCCTGTTATTTCAGCAACATTACACATTCTATTTGCATTTAAGTCTTCACTATATACCAATTTCATATTGTTTTCAAAATTTATTTTTTCATAAAGAATATCCGCTTCATACAAGCCATCAATAACAGTTTTAACAAACACATTTCCTCCATATTGATATCTATCCATATAATGGATTCCTGTCTTATTAACATCCCCTCCAAGAGTTGCACCAATTACATAGTCAAACGTAACTCCACTATCATCAAACGATTGTTTTAAAACCATATCATACTTTGCAACATTAGAAAAATCGCCTGAATATGTTTCCATATTCTTTTGTTCACCAACGACAAATGGAACCCTAAATGATTTTATTTTATTTGTCTTTGAATTTATTTCTTGTCCACCACCAATATCAGTATATCCATTATCATACTTTGCCATGTAATAATATGTTGAGCCATTTGATATATTTTCAGATACACTTGGGGCACAAGATAGTGTTAAAATATTCCTATATTTATTGGAGCCATTAAACTCAATATTTTCGCCATCCCCACACCCAATTCCGGTTGTATTACTTACTTTTTCACATTCACACCATGTATATGAGATTTTTGATGTTTTATTATATGTTGTTATAGCAGACACAATCTTGAGTTTATCTTCATCAACATAATAAGGAGAACCTTCAGAAGTTTGAATTACCGATGTCGTAGTTATAACGCTTCCGCTTTTTATTCCAACAACTTGATATGCATTTGAATGCGTTTTTGGAAGAACATCAGGCTTTGTCGTTTCAATATATTTTTCAGGAATTATAACCGTTTTTATTTCATTCCACGTATCATCGCTCTGCTTTGCGTAGTACTTAACATACCCACTCGTGTATTTACTAATGTCACCTTCTGATTTTCCGGTGAAAAATTTACACTTAAACAAACATCCGCCACTATCAAAATTATCAAACACACCATAGATATCATTATTAATGTAATAAACATCATTTGAAATAAGTGTATTCAACTTTGATTCTGTATATACGCTCTTGTCAAATGTCATAAATGAAGGCGTTAACGCAGAACAAGCAAGACCTTCTTCGCCCTTTACGTATTCAATAGTTCCATTCGTTACATTATTATCAACTATCGAATATTCATAAGGGATATAACTTGTTTCATTATTAAATTCATCACAAAATGAAATTTGTATTTCAATATTTGGAGACACAAATCTAAAATACGCAACACTTCCTTCTAATGGCTCATCATTATCATCAAGAAAAACAGGAAAAATTGAAGACAAAAAATTTTTAAACGCATATCCTCCACGTTTTTCCCATTCTGTTCTAACTACATCATTTGAGTCCAAATACTCTTCATTTGTATTAAACCACTCCAAATAGTCCATATAATTAAAATAAAAAACATAATTTGGAACCTTAACACCTTCTATTTTTTTTCCTGAATAGGATTCAGGAACTTTAACACGCCCCAAAAAATATTTTTCAACATCATATATAAATTTTAGCGAAATCGGCTTATGATATGCGTATTCAAACACATACTGTTCCCAATCAGTATAAGAAAAACTATTGTCAGTTGAACGAACAACAGGAAAATTATCGTGGTCTTCAACTTCAACATGACTTGGATTAAAAGAACAATACCCCCAATTTTTAGACCACCAAGAATTCCAATTTCTTTCTAATTTAAAATAGTCATCGTATCCATTAACAATAAAGATGTTTTCATCAGTAAAAAGTATCCCGTCATAATTTTCACCTACAAACATATTGTACTTGCTAATAAAACTATTATCTTCGTCAGACATTTCGCTTGCATCAAATTCAGGTCCATACCTTAATGACAAATCGCTATACTTATTAATGACATCTTCACAAATAACAAATACACCATTTGAATCAAAATTCAAAAAATCACCATCAACCATTTTACAATTATACATTGAAACTTCTTCATCTTCAGTCCACCCAATTAAATCATACGCTTGTATATCTGTATTTTGTGTTTGCTTATTGCACGGGTCTGTATTTGCTTTGTTATATGGTATTTTTTTTAGGACAATTCCGTTTTTTACTATTTCATTACATGTGTTATACCAAGAAATAACATCAAGATATCTAAGTCTTGAAATCTCCCTGTTTTCCCTATAAGACAAGCCTGTTTCAGTATCAGAAACGAGTTTTGAATTTATTAAAGCCACATCACAAGGAAAAGACCCATAATTACTTTTTGAAAAAATTGTTTTTACATACTCAGTCCCAACATAATCACAATCTTTTGGTACATATGGAACAATTCCATTCCTATGGCTCAAAAGTTTGTCAAAGCATATTTTCTTTCGTATTATTTCCATTTTTAATCGTCTTCATATTCAAGTTTGGCTTCAAATAAGCATAGGTCAGCATTACCATTACTATGGTCATAGGCCTTCATTATTCTATAAACATATTTTCCATTGTACTTTTCAATTTTAATTGGTATGTAAAGATATTCAAAGAAATTCTTTGTTGTAAGTTTTTCTGTCGTTGGAAGAACAATCATTGGTATTGTTTTTCCATTACCAGCATGATTGAACTCAATTTTCATATAAATAGTTTTTCCTTCATTTCCTTCCGGGACATCATCAGCAAACAAATACAAATTAAACCCTTCTGATGACCTGCTTCTTTCATATTCGTTTGTAATTGCTATTGTTGAATCAATTCTTGCACCAACATTTTTATTTTCACAAAAAACAACTTTCACATTTTCATTTTTGCAATTTCCATCTTCATCAAGATTTATATCATTAATAATTACATTTTCGCCCAATGAATCTTGGATAAATGCACTTTGCTTTAAAAATTTACTTAAAAGTTCGCCACTGTCAATAAATACAGTTGAATAATAAAGTAATTTTTGTTCAATTGGGTCTGTTGAATTATAAAAAGAAAACCTGAAAAATGATTTACTAACTTTATTTTTTCTATAATAAATGTCATTATCAGTAAAATTAAGAAATCCAATCAAATCAGATGTTTTTCCACTGGCATCAACAAATTCATTTATTGATTCAACACTTCCATTGCCATAATATCCATTCCAATAGGCATTATAGTTGTCAGAATCAACATACCACCCATCATAATACATATTTCCTGATGTTGACTGTGTATTTGTATTATTTTCTTCATCAATAATTGCCCTTTGTCTAAAATGAGGATAAATTGTTATTGAAGTCAATGGATGTCCAGTGTATCTTCTTCCATAAGGAACATATTTAACACGTTCCATATCAATAAACTCAGGTATTAATGTTTCTTCAATATTTTCAGAAAATTGTTCTGAAAAATAATCTTCATTTCCCAACGTAGATTCATTCATATCACCAGATAATCCAAGTGTTACGGAATAATATTCTTCATCAGCAATGACGTTAACACTGTTATAATAATCATTAACATACTTAACATTGTCAGAATCATTAAGTGAATCAAACCACACATCGCCATATAAATGGCAATGCTTTATTGGTTTTCCATAATCATCAAATTCTATTGGGACTAAAGATGCTTCAATTGTTGCTTGTTGTTTTCCACGTTGTTCTTCTTGTTGCCAATGCTCTTCATCTTGTCCTTTAGGTATTCCCATCTTCATTGTGTAATAATAAAACGGATTAAACTTAGTTTCTATATAATCAGCATTCGGTATCTCGAATTCATTGAAATCAGTCAAAATAAACCCAAATCTACTTTCGCCATCAGGCAAAAAATGATAATGTTTTGTTTCAACACGTCCATATTCTTTGCCACAAGTTTCTTCAAAATCGCTATAAACAAAGCAATCATCTTTGATAAATTCATCTTTCCTATAGATGTTTAATGGCCTGATTCCGCTACATGTACCAACAATAGAACCGTCTAATTTCTTAAAATAAATCGCCTGATTTCCGCTTTCTTCTATATCTTGCCCATATAAATAATGTGGTTCTGAACACCAAATTATATGATATAATTCATTCTCATTATATTTTACATTAAAAAAATTATCTTCAAGAAATGTTTTTCTGTTCTCAAGCAATGTTGTATGCAATACATGGTCAGAATCTTCTTCCTTGACAATAACAAACTCTTCATAAACAACGTCACTGTTTTTACATCTAACTATTCTTCTGAAATATAGTTTATCGCCAGGATTTATCGAATAGCAAGCGTTATCACTTAATTTAATGTTCAATTCACCGTTTTTTTCTGTTATAGTAGCAATATTTAGCTTAACCATCCCATTTGTTGGCGCATTAATGTTTATTTTTACAGAATCCATATTAATAACAAATATTTAAATCCTTATTGTCAACATAACCATGCTTAGACAGGTCAGTTTTGTCAGCACCTTCCATTATATATTTTGACATTACATTAAAAACATAAGGCGCATTATCTTTGAACTTTGGGTATGAAAGCCCATATTCGCCATGCGGGTCTTGCCGTTTAACAAAAAAGTTAATGTTTTTTTGGACATAATTGTACCCATTTGAAAATGGCATGTCGTAAAATTTACTATCAGTTCTAATTTCCGACATCTTCAATGTATTCCTCCAAGAAAATGTTTTTGTTTCAACACTAAGTTTTGCATAAGTAGGAACACTATTTTTTGTCCAAAACATAAAATATCGTCTAGCGCCATTATCAGGCAAAAAATAATCTGTATGATTTGCTATGTCAAGCCCATAAAAATCTTCATAACCCATATATACACTAAGCCACAAGTCATTAATCCCATATATAACACCCCAAACAATTTCACCATTTGTTTTGTCATACATTGCCACATAATCACCCTTAATAAACCCGTAATCGTCAGGAACAAGAGCCTTGAGCATTATTCCATTTGCATCAAATTTAAAATCGCACTCGCCATAATTTATATAATAGGCATCAGAATGCAGCACAGAGCCAACTTCTTTAATTTGTATTCTATTATGCGGATTGTAAAAATATCCTTCAGGCATTATATTTGCATACATCAAATTATCAGTAGTCGCCGTATCTGTTACTTTATGAAGACTAGTAAAAACATCGTTACAATAATATGTATCAACCGTAAAAGACCTTCCAAGATTAACTTGGTCATAATCATCATACGAAATAACATCGTATTTCATGTCCCTAAAAGCAAGGTCAAAGCATTCTCGTTGTGCAGTATTAAACCTATGGCATATGTTTCCTATTACATGTGTTTCATAATTATAATTGTCAAATTCAACAATATCGCCATAAAATTCGTCATTATTTATTGTTATTCCGCTTTCAATAAACTTAGGCATTCCTGCCAAAATAGTATCGCCCCAAGCAGAAAACGTATTTCTTGCCGGCTTGTTTTCTACATTTGTCTCTTCATCATAACAAACCGTTTCATCCAAATTGTGCAAATAATGTACGTTATAATCAAAAGGCTCTTCGTTCACATCAACGCCACTGAAATCAATTCCACTTGTTAATGTACCAAAACAATGGGATTCTTCAATTTTCGAATTTGACGTATTTTTTTCTTTATACCACAATTCATTTCCGGCATTCCTTTTAATTACAGTAAAATATATGTCAGAAACATCTCTTCCATTCTCATCCTTAATACCGCATAAATCAACTCCGTCAGTAAAAATAATTTGAGCAATATCATCCCCATATATGTTTTTTGAGAATGCCGTTTTATTTACATCACTCATTAAATTTTCACCTTCATCATTCTTTATTTTTTTAAATTTTCTCGCATAATATGAGCATTCAGTATTGTTTATAGACTTTTTATAAAAGCACCCAAATGCAGCAAAATTATCATACAAATCCTTAATATCATCATACCTAACAGAAAAAACACGCTCCCTATTATTTCCATTTAAATCGCCAACTGAAAATATACGTATTTCTTTTTGATATTTTTGAAACGACAAATCATCTTCAGTGTACTCAATTTCTTCTTCACGCTTTGATTCTTCTTGTTCCTGTTCTTCTTGCTTTTGTGAATAATATTCTGTTTTTAACGGCCTAATGAAATTTTTAGTATCAACAGTTTCCGGTTTTTCTCCTCCCCATAACATATAATAATAAAAATTAACATAAGAGCTAACAGTAAATGTATGTTTAAAAAAACTAGTGCATTGAAGCAATTTTACGCCACTTGATGCCGTAACAATTTTTACCATAGCCTTAACAGCACCGTTTTTTCCACCGCAAATAGTATCTATTAGGTCATAATCCTTTGAACTCGGATAAGTAATACAATAATCCCAATTGTTTTCTACACGCCTTCTGATTTTGTTATATTTTGGAACAAAAGAAAATAGGCTTCTGTCAGGATACATATCAATAAACTCGCATGGCTTATTATTTGAAAGCATCTCATTTGTTGATATTGACGAAGAACTTGTTGTGTTTATATTAATCATTCCAGGATTTGTAAATCCCCACCACCCATCTTTATCATAACACTTTTCATAAAATGACTTTCTTAACGACTGCAAAGAATCAGTATTATACACATGCATATAATTATATTGTTCCCCATTCCAATTTTGGGATTGATAAATGTTTATTGTATCTTTTATGATATTTCCTTTTGCATCACGTAAATAATCCTGCAATGTATTATAAACATGTGAACAATTTGTTAAGGTTTCAACATTGTCATTATTTATTTTATTAATATGAACAAAATTCTTTTTCCTAAGCATATGATTGTTAAAAATATCAACGCCACAATGATAAATAAACTTTCCATTTTTTGGATGTGAATATTCTGTATTTCTTATGGCATCAATATACTTAATTGGATTTTTCGCATTTACAGCATTTTTTGCAAATGTGGCTTTATTAAGACCACCATTAAAAAAATTAAGGCATTTGCAGGTATCGCTACCTTCATCTATGACAATTTCTGTAATTGAATTAAACAAAACATTTGTACAAAGGGCATTAACATTCAATATTATCCTATATTTACAACACTCATCACGCTCTCTCAAATATTGTTGATATAAAGAAAAGTCATCTACTAGATTTTCATCTGGTAAAAGCCGTTTTTTAACATCAAAATCAATATTTAAATCATGTCCGACATTATTTGAACGAACACTTCTGTTTTCTTCTAAAAATATTTTTGTCATTATCCCCATTGGCTAGCGTTATTTGTTATATTAACCTTATTATTAAAATCAGTATAGTGCCCATTATATCCATCAATAACCTTTATTGAAGTACACCTTAAATCATAATCAGCAGCTTGGCCACCTACCCAGACATGAACACCTCCGTATGGCAATTGACTTGTTATAAAGTCTTTGTATAATGTTAAATACTGAGTATAATAGTTATATTTAAGTTTTTTCTCATCAAAATCATAAACCTTTGTCTCAATTTCACACTCAATTACTATGTTATAATTTTCAAGCATTTCCAAATCAGGGAACTCAAGAAGAAGTTTAGCATCATAAGAATAATGGTCTTCACCATCATGTTGAGGTAAATACCCATGATTAGTCCTAATCTTATTTGCTATAACATTAAACGGAGGTACTTTAGGCGAATTCTGAATAATTTTAACACGTTTAGCCTCGCCGCACTCAGGAGTTAGTACAACTAACACGCTTCTTTGTTGTTCGCCACCATTATACCTAACTACGACAGTTACATTTGCATTTTCAGTTACCTGCACAGGACTATTACTTATTTGAATCCAATCACTTTCAGTATATACAGGCTCAGTTGAAACATAAACAAGCATTTGTCCCGAACTATCAAACGGTATAGTAACATCACTATGCCTACACTCAAGAATAATTGGACCTTCATTAACAGAAATACTTCCAGTGTAATCTGAATATTGTATTACAGTTAATTCATAAGTATCACGAATAGCACCAAATACTGAATATATTTTAAATTTACACGACCTTGGTGTCGTATTTGTAGGGACAGTATAATAATCTGCGCAAATTGAAATTGGTACTTTATTTATGCCATCAAACGTAACTTCATGTCTTCCATAATACATTTCGCCATTGATTTCATAATAGCACCATAACCCCTCAGATTCAAATACAATATTACATGGAGAACCACAACCAACAGACATATCAACTTTTCCACCACAATGATAGAAGATACAATTACCTTCCTGTTCAGATGTTATTATTAAATCATAAGAGCCGTTTCCTGTCGTTATTGCCTTTGTAATATTAGGATAAACCTTATACACCTGAGATACAACGTTTATATCTTCACTACTTTGGATTGTTTTAACGCCTACACAAAAAACAACATCACCATTCCCAACAGGGCTTAACGAATTAAGGTAATTAATTGGCATTAATTTCTTATTTTTTATTAATTTCTGCATGAATTTATCAAAATTATCGTATTCGACACCGCCTATTTTTATATGTTCTTTTACATAATAATTCAAAATTGGCTTAAATGGGAAAACAAAAGAACCTGCTTTTTCAAGAAAAAATGTTTCACCATTATAAATCGAATCTAAAACCCCATTTAACGGTTTTGTGCTGTAAAAACTATCAGTAAATTCTTGTTCAGTTCCATATGCGTCTTTATATTCATATTTAATGACCCATGTATAATTATGAAATCCATAAAGTTCAACAAACACATCCCTATACCATTTGCTAACATGAATATTTTCAGATTCTTTGAATTTACACCCAGCAACGCATAATACGACATTATACAATGTACTTGTAGTTGAGGTGCATGCATATTTATCATCAGAATAAATTGATTTTGTAGATAAAAACTCTATTCCGTCAGATGATAGGTTATAATGCCCCACATAATACTCAACATTGTTTTCAATATCGTTTAACGCCGTTGCAAATGTTATTTTATTGCCTTCAATTCCATAAACAATATTTTCCAAAAAATCATATGACTTATTCAAATGATACCCATTCGCATAATTATAACCTAATGTTTCCGGATACCCTTCGGTTATATGTAAATCTATACTATTGTTATATTCACCTTGATTAAAAGTGTCAAAGCAAATATTTTTATACCAATTTATTGTATGGATTCTATCTTCACTTGACGTTTCACCAAGCCCATGTGTATCTCCGTATTCAACAGAAACATTTTCTAAGTTTTCATCAAAAAATTCAATTTGGGAAAACTTTCTATTATATGTAATACCATTTCGTATATTAAGAAGTATTTTTGCGCCATAGTTTTTATTGATATTTGATAAAATATATTCTCCATCATCGCTAATTTTACTAGCAACTCCATTCTCATTCCATATAACCATTTTGAAATTGGCAAAGAATGGCCTTTTGATTACAGGATATATAAAAGTTGGATAAACAACCCCAAAAAGTGTATCTGTTCTTTCCTCTATTTGTTCAAGCAAATCATCAGCACCATTATATTCGAAGAATATTAAATTTCCAAACGGAAGAGGTTTAAATACACATCCATACCCCTCATGGAAAAATTTATATCCGTTCCACATTTCAAACAATTTACCATGTCCATAATAATTGTTTCTATCATACGCAAATCCAAAATACCCACTCACATCAGTACCATTATATGCTTGTGCACAATAATGATAAGTACAAGTGCCGTTTCCTTTATTTCCACCTACTGACTTTGACATTGTATCAGAATCATCACTATCCACATACCCACAAACATTAGTGCCATAAGTTGGAGTTATTGTTCTAGTATCATCTAAATATGTTCCGCTTGGCAACTCATAAATACGGTCAGAACAATATATCCTGTCCCACCCATTCAATTGCGCCATATTTCTTGATTGCGGAACGCCCCAAAGAACTTTTCTACCACCAACAGCAAAAACATTACTATCAAACGTGTCATCATTTTTTTGCTTGAAAAACATTTTCCTCAAAAACCATCTCCAATCCAAATCCTGATGCAATTCAGCACCAATATCAAGAGTATTTGAATCCCACCACCAATCACGATATTGGTTAACAATGATATCGCCATAATTTTTAGTAAACGGGTCAAAATTCGCATCAGAATCTTTATACCCTATTCTCAATTGAACGTCTGAATTATCTTTAAATTTAACTTCCCCAATTCTAATATTAACAAAATTGTCAGAGTCTTTGCACTTATATCGTAAATATATTCCATACTTAATGTCTTTTTTTCTACCAAATGCCACATACCAATCAATATCATGCTCTTCATCAACAATATGGTCAACGGCATCATTATAAAGTACCGACATCCATTCGCCATTATACCAATCTTCATCTTCAGACATCAATTCAAATCTATATTCAACACTATCATCGTTATATGCGGACGAAAAATTCTCAACAGCAACAAACCCGCCATCAAAAACAGAAATTTCAGAACTATACCAATTATCGCTATCGCAATTCACATTAAAATTAACAACACTATAACTGTATGTAAACAAATCTATCCCAAGTTCAACATCATTACTTACAACAATTCCATCTTCATCTGTAACAGTCACTGTGTATTTCCCAAAGTCAAACGTATGTGCAGACTCTTCTTCTTTTGGAATATAGAAAGTTTCTTGGTTCAATACCGCAATTTCCGCATCATATTCTAGTCTTTCGCCAATTACATATTTTTCTTTTGTCTCATGGCAATAAACCTCAATTGACTGATAAGGAACTGATATACCCTCAGTCATTGCTTGTATTGTACCCTTTCCTTCACAAAAACTTGTTATATCACTTATCAAAAACAGTTTTGGCTCTTTTTTTACTTTTATTTCATCGCACTCTGCATAAAATTGCTTGTTAAATTCATCAAGAGCCGTTGCTCCATTTTGAAGTCCAAAATAAAAATAAAAACTATTTTCATATTGAGGTAAATAATATTTGTTTGATTTACTTTCATCATCATATTCACGAATCAAAAACTTTTCAGAACCTTTATTCGCTTTATCATATGTGAGACCAAATCTAAACAAATAATAGTCAAGGTTAAAAGATTCCATTGTTCTTGTCTGAGTATTATCAGCCTCTTCTGAATCGAAATCATTTCTGTCATTTCCGTTTCTTATTCCATACTCAGACAAATCTTCTTCAACCTGTTTAATTTTCATGTTATACGGATTTCCATCAGGATATTGCTCATAGACAAGTTCTCGAAATGCACCGTCAAAATTTCTTTGAGAAGAAAATTCAAAATCATAAAATTTATAACCAGTCGAATTATTCCTTTTTGTGGCCTTAAGTCGTTTTTTGTTTAATGTAGCAAACATTGACCTAAAATCAACATCAGAAATATCATCTCCTGAAATGAAACCAGTAGGAACAGAATATGTATAAGAAAACCCGTTTTCATTAACAGAACGAACATTTTCTTTTCTTTGAGACATTTCCGTTCCTATTTCACAAATTCTAGATAAATTTAGGCATGTTTTTATATTTGTTTGTGCATTTACGCAACTTAATCCAAGAAAATGGCCGCCAGGATAATACATTTTTTTCTCATCTATGTTACCTTGTGATGGGCCTGTATAATTCCACGATATACCAGCCGCCTCAGTAATCGCCATTGTATCACCAAATGTTTCATTATCCATAAATCTATTTTGTGGAGATATATCCTGTTGAGTCCCTTTATAATATTCTATCTCACTTTTTATTGTTTGTTCTATTTCTTTTATATTGTTTTCAACAACCTCACCATTACCTAAACAGATTGTTCCATTATCTTTAGCATACAATGGACCATTTGTATCCATATTTGTAAGAGCAAGGTTTGTTGGCATTATATATGTCGAACTCGTCAAATGTTGAAATGTTTTTGGAACCCCGTTTATATCACAATCATTAAATGTGCCAAGAAGTATTATATCCGTTGCAAATAAGTTTACTTTCTTTCCGCTTTTATCAAATTCACAAGGCTTCAAATAGTATACTTTTTGGCCCTTTGTTGTTGTTAATTCATGGCATATTCCACCATTTAACCCGAATACACGATATAATTTCATACCGTGCTTTTTATGAAAATTGTTACTTCTAACAACAATTTTTTTATCATCTGGATTAGTCAACGGATTACTAACATTTGAGATTGTATTATACCCATCTATTGTTTTTTTCTCATATCCAATTGCACATTGTTGTACATAATACCTTTGTAATGAAAAAATTCTAGAATCATCCATACACCCCTTAACCTTTTCATTTGCCCAAGTAATCCATAGAAACCTTACCTTTTTCTTCACATATCTAACCCACCTTGGATTATATATAGCACCATTAATCCAGTCATTGTAAAAATCAAAATTTATAACCTTATATTCTTGAGCCAAATTCATCTCAATACATGAAATTAGGTAATCTGTTTTTTTTGTAATACAAATAGGTTCAACTCCTTTTTCCTCGTTATTTGCAGCATCTATTGAAACACCATCATCTTGTTCAAATTCTTCAGAAGCAATAGAACCTAAAGTTCTTTCCATAATATTAACAGACCAACATAATTTATCAGATTTTCTTGCTTCATCAAAACTTTGTGGAACTGTTCCTCCAGTACAATGTCTGTTATCGCAATCCATTAATGTCATTCCACTTTTAAAACCATTTTCAGAATAGTCATACCCATCATCATCTTCGCCATGTTTTGCAGAGCCGCCAAAATATGCGACTGCAAACCCTTCTTGTATCTTTTCATGGGAAGTATATCCACTAAAATAATATGGATTTGTATTTGATTTTTCAGTATTCATTGATGGTGCAAAATACCAATTTTCTAAATCAGGACAAAGGCCATCTTTTAAAACAATAAGTCTTAAATTGCACATAGAATTGGCAACTCTACCAACTAATCTATTGGGCCATTCAAATAAATCTGAATATACATTATCCGCAATCCACGCTAATATCCTAAATATCCATACAGTAACAGTATTAATAATAGAAACGATAAAAATATAAGCCTTAATCAATGCACACATTATAGCGAACATAAGTGGCAATTTGATTCTTATGTTATTATATGGTATTGGATTGTTTGGGCCGTAATTTTGACAATGTTTTATACCAGAAAATCTAGGTTTTGAGTTCCAATTTGCCGACTTTTGTATCCTTGGAACATATGATTTGACAGAATATACATTATTCCAAAACAAATCCCTAAACGAATCTTCCTTTGTATATGTTCCAAATTCATAATCATAACTTTCCTTTGAAACCGATGCAAAAGCCGTTATTCCATTTTGCCCAATATTCTCAATTATTGCCTTTTGCGGATTATTCGGAACCAAAACTTTTCCCCTAAAGAAATTGTCAGTATTTTCTTCAGTATCTTCCATTGATATTCTAAACCTAACAGAAGCCCTTGTTGCAAGCCCCTTTTCTGGATTATCTGTAGGAACCATGTTCCCATATTCATCTGTGACCATATAGTCAAGATTCATTGGTATCTGATAACACCAAACGCCATTTGCATTTATTAATTTGTTACCATTTATCACAAATTGTTCAATATTTCCTCCTGGCGTTTTTCTAATCATTTCGATTTTTCCCTCACCAGTAACCAATTCTTCCATGTTGCCCATGTTTTCTGTTGGTATACATTTTTTTGAAAAACCATTTGACGAGTTATCGCTAAAAATAGACCCCATGAACACACAAGTTGACTCAAATTTAAAATTAACATCAATATCAGCCCTAGTTATTCCAATTGTTTCTCCAATGTCACTATTGCCCCAAAATGGATTAACATTAACAACTTGGTCTTGTGTGAAAATTTGGCTTAAATTATTGAAGTCAGTGCCACTTTTAAATTTTGTCGGACTTTCAAATTGTTCTATAGTATATCCTTTATAAACAAAATCCCTTGGCTTTTGTGATAAAATGCCACAATCAGATAAGTCCAAATCCATATGAAGTGTATGAGCACCAACAGGAACGCCACAAATCATATAATCTCCTGAATTATTTGTCCTTGTAGTATACGTATAATATTTATCATAGACCTCAAGAATAACATCATTATCAAGCGCATACCTTTTTGAAGGAAACGTACCAACCTGTTGATGGCACCCATCAACCCTTTCATTTGGAAGAAGATTGTATTTTACGCCATTTCTATCCTTTGAAACGCTAGATGAAAACGGATACAAATAACTAATATCGCCTGTTTCATTCGAATCAGCCGAAATGAATATACTTATTTTTGCGTTTGGTATTCCAAATCCATTATTTGCAATAACACGTCCAACAACGACACCATAATTAGAATTATGCAAACTGTAAGCATCCTTGCTTTTTATGTTTACTGAAAGAACCTCAAATGTGTCATAATCTTGTACAAGGTCCGCATTGACAGTGATGTATTCATCGGTATTTTCAGAACCTATCCTTGTTCTTATCCTATATGATTTATTAGTATCTGCCATAAATTACTTTTTTATTTTAAAAATTTTGTTTATATCAACAGGCTTTTTTGTAATTAAATTTCTTATAACCAAATAAATGACAACTATAGGTACAGCAGGAATCATAAAAATGATAAAAAAAACGCTTTTTATGCCGCCAAGAAACATATCTTTAATATTTGTCTTTTTGCTTTCCGGTAGTTTATAGCCATATTTTTTTTGCAAATATGATAATTGTTGACTTGTTTTACATCCACATCCCATTATCTAATATTGTCTTTAATAAATAGTTATTCTTATTTTTTAAAATATAAGAAAAATAGTATAAATATAAACAAAAAAGGGAGAAATAATCCTCCCTATTAAAAATCACAATTTATATTAAGCCATTACTTTTCTTTTATTCTCACCCTAATGTCCTTTTCAGGATATTTAACTTCAAACATGCTATCGCCATCACCATATAATATTCCATCACTGGCTTCAGTGTCAATTAAATCGGCATCTCCATCGCCAAGATAATATATTTGTTCATCGAATTCATTCATTGATATTGTTTCCTGTCCAATCTGTGTTGTTGAATAACCAGCCCCATGCTCATTGTAAACATTAAAACTTATAAGATTAAGAACACCATCAGACTTTGATATTTCCTTTTCAATATCACCAATATAAATTTCATCACCCATGAATCTAGAATTCACATCAAAATAGTTTGTTATTTTAGAAATTATTCCAGACACAACGCTCGCTTTATCATAATTTTTATCTATAATCACATTTATGTCAAACGAAAGATTAATAATTCTACCGCTTTTTATTTCAACAAAATCATTAATCATCCTATATCCTTTAAGATAATCTTCAATATTTTTTACAAGTGTGATTGGTAAACTTTCATCTAATTTACCAAGAGAATTTATTCCAAGCAAATAAACCGCAATTTTGTTGTTTTCTTCCATAACACCAACCCTAAATGGTGTACCATACTTTGGAGGAAGCCTTAAAATTCTATCAATATAGTCTTTTACAGTAACGCATCTTTCTTGTGCACCATTATTGTATTTTATTAGATATTTTAACTCACGTTCCGTAGGCATATCTTTTCCAGAAACAGATGGTGTTGTGTTTTCAACTTTCATTGTCCTATATACCTTATCAGCCCACTCTTGCGAACCCCTAAATTCAGCATTTAATGATGACACCTTGTTTATTGCACCCTTTGGAACATTACTTGATTTTCCACCACCAAGTCTATATAGAACAAATATTGTTGTATCAGGAGAAGGCAAAACACCAAGATTATTATTGTTTAAAATTCTAGTCATTTGCCATTTTGAAAATTCAGCCATATTACTACCTTTAAATTTATTAACATTTCCATTTCCTGAGCCAAAAATAATCTTTAGGTATCCGTTATCCATGTACTCTGTTATAAATTTTCTTTCAACAGGCTTCCATTCTCCCCTAGTAATACAATAATTTGCAGTTTCAGAAGGAACTCCGTTTATTTTATAGCCATATACATATCTTACCGGCTTTCCGTTTCTATCAAAATAATCGTCCCAAATAAAATTTTGAGCCAAATTATCAACTTCATAAAATCTCTCTGATTTGTTCTCACATCCATCAGAATAAAATTCGCCATAAGACGGTGGCAACATTCTTGAATCGGTTCCGTCAACAACCAAAACAGATTCGACATTCATAACACCTTCAAATGGCAGAATTATTTCCATAAAAGGATAAACATCACTGGATTTAACCGCTTGTCTGTATATTCTAGTTTCTCCGGCAGTGACAACTGCAAGTTTAGAAACAGTAAATCCGGTAATAACCCCATTTGTGTTAGTTGTTGGAATAATTGTTCTGTTACTATTTCCGTCATTATCAAATTGGCTTGCAAAATCAATGTCTTCAAGCAATTCAAATGTCTGAGTCGGAGAAGAAAATTTTGTCCCTCTTTTTACAATTGGAGCATATTCGTAATTTGGCGCATTATTGTCAACAGGAAGCGTAAAACTTATCTTCATCTCCGCCATTGCGCCTTTTGGCCCAGGTATTTTTACGCCCTTATTTCGGGCAATTGAATACAATGATCCACGCTCTTGTGCAGTATCTATATTTGTTTCTTGAAATACCCTATCAATATGATATGACAAATTATCAGCAACATCAGCAGCCAAATCAATTTGCCAAGACGCAACAGATGCATCATCGTATGATTTTGATAAATCAGGATAATATTTTTTTGAATATTCTATTAAAGCCTCTTTATAGTCAGCAAAATTTCTGTTTAAATATGATATACCGTTTTCCATCTTTATAATTTTACACCAACAGTTGTTGATTCAACTTTATTACCAATTTTAACACTGTAATCAATAGTAACAATAATTTCATTACTATCATTTTTATAAACATTTATGTTTTTAAACTCAACCTCAGGAACATATTTCTTTATTGACGAACTTATGTCTTTTTTTATGTCAGACAATGTTTCACTATCATTTTGTGAAAAAATATATTTTATCAAATCTGTACCAAATTCAGGGTCTCTTATTTTTTGACCTTTTGGAGTAAAAATAACATGCAAAACTTTTGATTTTATACCTTCTGCTTCTGTGTTATTTACATCCAAAAAAATATTTTCTTCATTATCTGACGTAAACGGATATTTTATGCCATACCTTTGAACAATTCCCATTACATGATATTTTTCTTAAATAAATAGTAATTAATAAAATTATTAGGTGTACATATTATCGGGTTCCATCTTAATATATGGAAGTTTATAAATCCTATCTTGCTTGAAATTATGTTGAACCCATAATGTCCAAAGTCTTTCAGATAAGAATCCACCTATTTCAGTCTGCCATTTAAATCCAGCATCTGTAATTGGATTCTTTTCATTATACCTTATATATTTACCTGTCTCAAGATTATATCTAACATGCTCAACAAGTTCTTCTTGAGAATGAATATTTGCAAAAGCAAGATATCCATTAAGGCAACCAAACAAAAATTCAGAATATTTATCATAATCTTCTGACCTCATAATAAAGCCATTTGAATAATACAAATTTTGCCCTCTTTTTATGTATTTATCATAATCATCGGAATAATCAGGAAAATAGTATTTGACAGCCAATTCAAGAATATATAAATCATCAGCACAGTTTGAAAACTTATACCCCTCTTCAACAGTATTCGCCGGGATAAACATTGGTTGTTCTTCTGTCGGTTTATTATTTTCAACGTGATTAAACGGCTCACATGTTATTACATCGTACTTACTGAATATTTCATCAAAATTCATTGTTTCATTAACACCAGAAAGCGGCCTTCTATATTGCATTTGGCCTTTATACTTTGCATCTTTTACATTTTTCCAAATCCAATAAGTTCCAGTTGATTCAATGTAAAAATAATTTGATTCAGAAATATTATCGCCAGTATTATCTTTCAATTCACAAACATTTGTTCCGTTTGCAGCACCAACCTGAAGCGGAGTTATCACTTTATCGTCAATAAACTTAAAGTCTTTCTTTGCGTAGCATAATGAATATATTTTTACATCATCGCTTTTTTCCCCGTCATATGGCAAAAGATAACTAACATCAACTCCTGTTTTTTCTTTGAATAATTCAACTTTATCAGCAGTAACTTTATTTCTTTTAAAGAACAATTCAATAAGCGTTTTCTTATCTGTTTTATTACCATCACAAAAGCCACGATTCACCTTATCAGCATATTCTTCTGCTGTTTTTGTTGTAAAATGAAGTATTCCACCATTTCTAAAATCATAAGGAACTATTGGTGATAATGGGTCACACTCAATACCAAACGAATTACAGCATTTAACCTTATCAATTGGAGTATGAACAGTCTGTGCATATGTTATTTTGCCAAGTCCACCCCTAATAATTGGCTTTATATGGAAAGTATCAGGGAAGTCATATATTGTTTTTAAATTAATATCTAATGGCGTTGTTATTCTTTGCAATAATGGCTTTCCATTATTATACAAATTATCGCCATCACCAAACAAAAGCCAATTTAAATGTATTTTATCAAACCCGTCAAAAATCGGATTAGACAAAAATTCATTTATACTCTTATTATTATTCAAAAATATAAATTCATCTATATCCAAAAATGCAATCCAATCATATTTGTTGCCATATTCTGCATAGCATTCATTATAAGCCTTAAATTGGCAAGGTTCTGTTATATTTCTATAATTCTTCAATATGACATATCCACTATCAATGTAATCACCAATTACATCACGGAAATCATCTTCTCCTTCCCTATTGTTATCATATAAGCATATATTTGTAAACCCAAGTACCTTATTATATTCTACATATTCACGAATATATTTGTTTTCAAGTCTTCCTATACAACAAAGTAATGTTTTCATATTATTATGTTTAAATATCATATCAAGTTTAGCATGCTGAACTTCATATATTTTATTATAATTTTCAATAACAAAGAATGTAAATAGCCTTTCATACAAATAGCCAATAACCCCTGATTGATAAACTTCCGAAGTCATTCCGTTTTTCTTATGGTCAGGTGGAATTGAATTTTGTCCTGATTTTTTTGCATATTCAAGCCAATCTTCATATTTTGTAAATCCATATTTTTTTTCTATATCGAACAAAATGTCAAATATAAAACTATTAATCTCGTTAAAATTTTCATGAGATGTTATAAAATTTCCTCCAATATAAATCTTATGTTCATTTCTCAAAAATCTACTAAATTTTTCGCTTAATTCAGGATATTTTTCTTTAACAATAGACTCGCAAAAATTCAAATCATTTATTATATGAAATTTCCGATAATGGTCATATATACTTAAACTACTTTTAACACAAGTTGCTATTAAATCGTATTCAGACAATATTTCAACTATTTGTTCCTTTGTCAAGTCAAAATGCTTCCTATATCCCTCAACGCCAATATAATCATAATCTTCAACGTTTTTCCACACCCAATAAGTTCCTGTTGCATCAAGAAAAAACTTATTTTTTTCTGAAATATTATCACCAACATTATCAAATAAATCGCCAAATTTGTCTTCAGACAAAGAAGCGCCAACTTGAAGAACTTTATGAATATTATCACGAATTAAATATGGAGTATCTTTATATGACATAACATACACCATTACATCCTTACAATATACATTAAACAATCTTTCAAATCCATCAACAGCATTCTTCCATGTATATTTTTTGACAACACTCTTAGAAGAATTAACAACTTTTTCCCTATATTCGTCATTCTTTAGGCACATTATGGCTTCATTTGCCAAAATGTCAGAAAATTCTTCGAGGTTATCATAATCCATTGGTTCCATTTTGCTATTGTACAATTTATTGCCCACAAAATATTCATACCCTTCAAGTGTAGATGAAAAACACCCCCAATCGCCTAAAATGCAAGCATTTTCAGCATATGCATTTTCTATTGCTGTAATGCAAAATGTTTCATCGTTTCTATTATATTCAGAATCATACCCATGAGTCGGATAAATCCAAATTTTAGATTCACATTGGTGTTTTATCAATTCTTCACGACTAATGTTGCCAAGAACATTTATTCCGTCCGCCTTTACAAAATCAGGATAAACATCTCCATAAAAATGCCCACACAAATCAAGTTCAAAATCAGGAACCTCTTTTCTTATCTTATAAAAAATTCTTTCAACAATATATCTCATTCCACGGTCAGTACCGCTTGAAAAAAGCATTTTGTTTTTCTTTTTAACATTTAAGTTTTCATCATATCTGTCTTGGTCAATTGCCTCAAATGTCCTATAAAATTTATTTTCAGGAATCATATACTTTTTTGAAAGTATTTCTTTTTGAAAATCACTCTTATAAAAAACCTTTTTTATTCTATCTAATTTTTCAACAGTAAAATTACCACCAATTGTTGTATCATGTGCCATTAAGTATACATTTTCACATCCAACAATATCATCAATGCATTCAACAGTCCTGCTTAAGATTATTATATCAAATTTAACATCATTACACGTTTTTTTGAAATTTTCACATTTAACATAATGAACCCCATTTTCAGACAAATGCTCATTTATGGGATTTCCAAACACATAAACGGTATACCCACGTTTTATGAATTCATTTGACACTTCAATTGACCAAATTTCAGGCCCACCAATACGACCAATTTCATAATTTGTTTCATCCCATATATATCGTTCATCAAAAACAAAATTATATATTCCAATAGTTTTCATATTATCATTTATTTTTTATTTATATTAATTACCTTATCAATAATTTCATTAATAAAAGGAACACATTTCAATTCATCATCAATATTTAATAAATAACTATTCCAAAATTCTTCATTCATTTTATACGTATCATTCATTTCAGGATTAGTTATTACATTATTTTTATATGAGCCTTTTACTTCATTAAAAAAATATAAAGGAAACTCTTCAGCATAATATCTCCACAAATCATTTCCATAAAATATATCAATATTTGTGCTTTCATAATACTTTTTTATTTCCTTTACGTTCAGCCAATAAAATGTCCCACTATAAAAAGTTTTTGACGGAAAATATTTAAACACTTCAATAAATGACATATCGCTTAAATTACTACCATATAAGATTTTTCCATTATAAAAATTTTCATATACATCATAAATAAATTCCAAATTATAATAATACATTATAATAACCCATTTTAACAATGATGTAAATTCGTGGTCTCTATTTGTTGTCATTCCTTTACAATGCCCAAAAAAAACATAATCTTCCAACCCAAGTTCAATCATTGGTAATATGCACGTATTAAACGTAGTGGCCTCACCAAGTTCTTTATTGTTTTTTACTACAAAAACATTTGGTTTAATTACATTTCCGCACACTTCTTCGATAAATCGTATACCACTTCTTATGCTAGCCATGTCGTGTATGTCATCAACCGATACAAAAAACGTAGCATCATCAAATACATTAATATAATTTTTCAAGCAAAGTTTATTGCAAATTGCAAAAGGATTGTTATCAAACCCATCTAGAACATATAAGTGATACACTAACTTTTTCATTTCCAATAACTATATATTCCTTTATTTATTTCATAATTTTCCCACTTGTATTGCGGCCTGTTTGGTTGCTTTTTGGCCCACTCCCACATTTGTCTTAACCCATCTTCAAGTGTCGTTTTTTGTTCATACCCAAGAATCTTAATAGATTTATCAGGCTTTGGAACAGCATGCTTGACCTCATGACGAGATTCTTTATGCTCAACATTATCATACCCTGTGATTTTGCAAAGCAACTCCGCTGCTTCATTAATTGAATACCCCTTCGCTCCGCCAACATTAATAATCTCTTTTGATGCTTCTGGTAAAACAGCTGCATTCCAAAATGCGGGAAGGCAATCCTCAATATAACTGAAAGCCCTCGTCTGTTCGCCATCTCCGTAAATCAGCATTGGCTTATTATTTAAAATCTGATACATCCAAATCCCAAGGACATTGCGATACTTGTCCCATATATTCTGCTTTTCACCATAGCAATTATGTGGACGGATAATACACCAATCAAGCCCGTGCTGTTCTCCTGCTATTTTGATATTCATTTCACAAGCGTATTTTGAAACGGCATATGGGTCTATCGGTTCAGGCCTATCATTCTCATCGAATGGTTCACCTTTGAACCGTCCCCATCCATAAACAGACATACTTGATGTGTAAATCAATCTCTTAACATCGTGAGAAATGCACTCGTTAATTATGTTGTCCGTTGATAACATGTTGTTCTTATCGTTGAACATCCTCATAAATGGAGAAAGCCCCTCAGGAGCATATGCGGCAAAATGAAAAACATATTCAAACCCATGCTTTTCAAAAATGTAGTCTATTTTGTCCGTACTTAAATCTTCCTTATAAAACACGACTCTATCATCAACATTATCCATATAACCACCAAACAAATTGTCAATACCAACAACCTCATATTCAGGATGGTTTTCTAATATCCAATCAGCAAACCTACTACCTATTAAACCAGCAACGCCAGTAATCAAAACACTATGATTTGTCATAAGCCAATACTTTCTTTAATTTTATTATATTCATTAAAAAACCTTTCTTTTTCTCCAAAATACTCAGATATTTCATCCCAATTACAATGGTTATAAAGATACCAAGATTCGTCAGGCTCCTTAAACTTATTATTATGAGAAGACAATTTTTTATAAGCATCAGAATAGATTAAAGGAAATTTTTCACAAAATGCACGATTTGATATTTTTGGAATTGATACAGTTCCTTCAATTTCATCATTATAAATCGTATTCATATTAACCCAATAAAATGTACCAGGATAAAAAACACGTTTGTCTTCATTTATAAATCCTATTGGGCCAAAAAACGCCGGTAAATTCCCGCCAAAACCACCGACAAGTTTTAGCTGCATTTCATACAAAAAATCTTTCTCAAGGCAGTAAAAATATAAAGAAAATATCCAGCGTAAATAATCTTCTTTATAGTCAGGATAACTATGTATTATTCTGGCACCTTTTGTATGTGCAAAGAAAAACAATTCCATGGATTCAGATGACCCGTTTTTCAATATATATTTTTCAAACGCATTAACCTCGCATAAATTGTCATTTAAAATTACATCAAACTTAATATTCCCAATTATTCCACCTATACTGCATATAATGCCATTTTCTGTTTCAAAAACCAAGTCTTTATCATTAATATCATCAACAGATATAACAAAAATTGCATTATCAAATGCATATGAATATTTTTTTATACAAGCCAAATGAAAAGGATACGTAATATCATTCTTATACATTCTTGATGCGTACCAATAAAAAACCAAGGTCTTTTTTATCATATTTTTTTTTCCAAAAAAATAAAAAATAAATCATAATAGTAAATAAAAAAGGCCAATCTTATGATTGGCCATTTCTTCTTTATTTTTACTCACCTTTTAAATTATCAATTTCTTTTTCAAGTTTAACAATTTTTTCATATAGCTTATCTACAGCAGCAAGAGCGATAATAGAAAGTCGTTCATATGAAACAGCATATCCACCATTTTCATCAACACTAACAACTTCAGGATAATATCGTGCAAGTTCCTGTGCAGATGTTCCTATTTGTAAGCCAGGCGGGTCTCCACTCTTCCATTCAAAATATTTCTTTGGAATTGCTTTCAATTCGTCAAAATAACATCTTATATCCCCCTTAAACTCTTTAAGATTCTCATCTGATGCTGAATATATAGTACCATTTGTCATATAGACACCGGTATTAGAATGAACATTTGTTGAATTAAACTCAGTATTTATTCCATTAATACCAATAAGATAATGCATTGTTGATGCCGTAGTAACATTAATTGTTGGTATTGTTAAAACGTTACGTTCAATTGTTGGAACACTAGTTCCTGAACTCATTACAGCGCCAGTAATAGCCAATTCATCTGTATATATAATTGAATTTGCCAAAGCAGTAGACGCATATTCAGATGCATCATCCTTTGTCGCCAAGTCTGAATACTTTATACCATTTACATTTATTTCACCGCCATATAGCGTATTCCCTATAACATATATGTCACTATTCGTATGAACAGTATCAGCGCCAATTGTTCCTCCTGTAGCATTTAATCCAAGCAAATATTGTTTTGTATCTGCTGTTGTTACATCAAACACAGGACCTGTTTTACCTTGATAGCCTTGGTAACCTTGATTACCGGCAACAGTAGGAATAGTTAAGACATTATTAGTTATTGAAGGAGATGAAGCAGTATCACTCATTACAGAACCAGTAATTGCCAAATCATCAGTATAATCCATTGCATTGGCAAGAGCAGCAGCTGCGTATTCTGAAGATTCTGCCTTAGTCGCATAATCACTTAAAATAAATTGTACATGTCCACTTAGTATATCTAAAAAATTATCTACATAAATTTTGTTTACTGCATCATAATCTTCTCTTGGTTTGTCAACATTAGTAATTATTACAGGCGATGCGTAATCGGAGCCATATAATCCTAATTTCGCATTGCTAATAGGATAAAAACCAACACCATCAGTGCTATTATAAATTTTAAGCAATATACGTCCGCCATTAATGTAAACATCTGAGTTATTATCCAAATGAAGTTTGTTATCTTCAAAATAAAATCTCATGTTAGTATGAACAGTATCAGCGCCAATTGTTCCACCTGTAGCATTTAGCCCAAGCAAATATTGTTTTGTACCTGCTGTTGTCACATTAAATACTGGGCCTGTTTTTCCTTGATAGCCTTGATTACCCTGTGGCCCTATCGGGCCCTGATGTCCTTGTCTACCAAGTACTGAGCCCAAATCATAGTAACTAGATATTTCACGTTGGTCTCCGCCCGTATATAAGTATAAATGGTTGGGATTGAATCCAAGTACTTCTTCATCAGAATTTTCAAGTACATAAAGCATATCGCTATATGCATTTAATACATCTGTAAATCTGTATAAAAATCTTGAATTTATGCCTTGGTAACCTTGATAGCCTTGGTTACCCTGTGGACCTATTGGACCCTGATAACCCTGCCTACCTTGATAGCCTTGCAATCCCTGATAGCCCTGTACACCTTGGTTACCCTGCGGTCCAGTCGGCCCTTGATAACCTTGATTGCCGGCAACTGTAGGAATTGTTAAAATATTATTTTCGATTGACGGTTCAGTTATAACATCACTCATAACAGCACCAGTAATTGCTAATTCATCAGTATAGTCAAATGCCGAATTAAGCGTTTCTCCAGAAACTTCATCAGTATGCATATTTGCATTGGCAAGAGCAGCAGCTGCGTATTCAGATGCTTCCGCCTTTGTCGCATACGTAAGATAAAGCCCATCTATTTCATCATATATCCCATTAATTTCTTCAGATAAAAAATTTATTGAATCATATGTGTCAGCCGAAGTCGCATAACCGGTCAAATCAACAGTGCCTCCAAGCTGGTCCCATCCTGAGCCATCCCATACGTAATTAGTTCCAGCCGGAGTGTACCCACTTGTTCCAATTTCTCCATGTGAAGAAACAACATTCCACACATCACCCTTTGTGTTGTTTGTTTTAGCTGTCAGTGTTTCATAAGAATCAGTGCTCCCTTTTACATTATAAACATTTGCAATTGCATTATTAATTGCAGAATGCACTGAAGATGAAAAACTTGTCAATAAAACGCCATTAAAGCTTAAATTTCCGGCATAAAGTGTATTACCACTTACATACACATCTTTATTAGTATGAACAGTATCAGCGCCAATTGTTCCACCTGTAGCATTTAATCCAAGCAAATATTGTTTTGTATCTGCTGTTGTCACATTAAATACTGGGCCCGTTTTCCCTTGATAGCCTTGCATACCTTGATAGCCTTGGTTACCCTGTGGGCCTATTGGGCCCTGATAGCCTTGCCATCCCTGATAACCCTGCCTACCTTGGTTACCTTGTGGCCCTATCGGGCCTTGATAGCCTTGCATACCTTGGTAGCCTTGATTGCCTTGTGGACCTATAGGGCCCTGATAGCCTTGCATACCTTGATATCCTTGATTACCCTGCGGGCCTGTCTGACCTTGATAGCCCTGTCTGCCTTGATTTCCTTGAGAACCAATTGGCCCCTGATAACCCTGAGGGCCATTAACAGCTGGAATTGTTAAAACGTTATTTGTAACAGATGGAGTTGTTTCAGAATTACTCATAACAGCGCCAGTAACAACAGATTCATTTAATTCTTCAACATTTTCGTTCAAATCAGTAAGTCCAGCTGCAACAACAAACTCATTCTCTTCTATTATATCAATTAATTCGTCAATTTCATTATCAACATACTTCTTTTCCATAAATTGCGCAACAGTATCATCATGTTTCCTTAACGCAATAAACGATTTACCATCACCAGAAGCATAGTTTATAAAAAGTTCTCCATAAGACATACCGCTTACATTTGGTATCTTATCCTGAACATTGCTTTTTTTAAGTATTACTTTATGTTTTCCCATATTATAGAATATGTATTACTCCTTATTGAAGGCATTATTATATAACAATAAATATCAAACCAAAAACAAATAATAGAACTTTTTAAAAAATAATTTTATTTAAAAACAATTGACAAATATTCAATAAAATAATATTTTTTTTAAAAAAAAATGAACGAAAATTTAGACATATTTGTAATCACACATCGTGATTTTGAAAAAAAACCAAAAAACCAATGTTACAAAATTGTCTCAATTGAAGATTTTGACGCACATTCAAATTTAGAACACATAGTTTGCGACACTTCAAAAGACAAAATATTCAAAAAAGAACATGGATACAGCGAACTAGCCAGAATACATTATATTTGGAAAAATTACCCATTAAAAGACTATGTTGGAACTGCGCATTATAGAAGGTACTTTGACTTTTGGAACGATATACCAAACATGGATGAAATATTTAAAGAGCATGATGCAATTTTACCAATATTCGACCTTGGTTGGCCAAGCGTATATGGAAACTATATGTGCTGCCACACAAAAAAAGACATAGTTACCGTAATGGAAATAATTGCAAGATACTATCCTGAATTTTTTGAAGCGGCAATGGATACAATGGTGTTCAACAAATTTTATCCATGTAATCTTTTTATTCTAAAAAAGGAAACATTTAATGAATGGTGTGAATTTGTATTTGGCGTATTAGATAAATTCGACAAAATAAGAGGCTTTGATTCAGATAATGACATAAAAAATCACGTAATAGAAAATAAAGAAAAATACATAACTTGTGAAGCAGGCCAAAACGCATCAATAGACTACCAAGCAAGAATTGAGGCATTTTTGTCAGAAAGGCTATCAACAATATTCTTTACAAAAAAAATAAAAAATCCTTTAATGATAAAAATGGCTTTAACAGAAGTTCATGACGAATATGAAAGACAATATTATAATTATAGAGAAGATTTAAAATGAAAACATTAAGCACATATTTAATAGTTAAAAACGAAGAATCAGTAATAAAAAGATGTATTGATTCCATTATTTCATTTTCAGATGAAATAATTATTACAGACACAGGTTCAACAGATAAGACAAAAGAAATCATAAAACATTTAAATAATCCAAAAATAAAATTATATGATTTTGAATGGTGTGATGATTTCTCAAAAGCAAGAAACTTTTCACTTGAAAAAACAACATGTGACTATGTATTAACCACCGATGCAGATGAAGTTTTTGAAGAAACACTGCAAAACGAAATAAAATATTACAAAGAAAACAATTTCTTTAATTTTACAAAAATATATGTACCACTAACAAACTTTGATGAAAACGGAAACGAAATAAACACTTTATGCTATGACAGTAGAAGTATAATAAGAAAAAGTGCAAATCCGTTTTGGCTAAATCCAGTTCATGAAAGCATACATATTCTTGAAAAGCATCCAAGTGAAACGACTTTTAAAAACGGAAGAATATTGCACAAAAAACATGGTGGAGCAAAAGCACAATATTGGAAATATAAAGAAATATTCCTAAAATCATTATTAGAAGACAATAATTTGCAAAATGTTGATTGTGACTATTTTAATTATTTTTATTACACATTATTATGGGATGACATTCCTTTGTGTAAAAAAATATTATCAAATACATTTTCATACAATAGAATTAGTTCATCATTTGATTATCGTGTCCATAATTTCTCAATTGGAAGGCTTACTGATTATGAATTTTTTGCAATGACAATGATAAATGACCCTCTTGCAACAAAAGACCCACTAAAGGTTAAACTTCTTTATGACATCACTAAAGTAAAAAAAGAAAACGACACAGCAGAATATTTAATTCTTGATTTTTTCAAAAAAAACAGAGATAATAACATATTCAAACCATATTTAAAAAAAATATATAAAAAACTATACAAAAAAGAACTTGAATATAATTTTCCAAAAGATTATATTGAAACATCAGAATTGTTATATGAACTTGACAATTCAACGAATGAAAACTTTAAAATTGCTTCAGAATTAAAAGAATTTATGCAACATACAAACATAATCATTAAATCAAATAATTTTAATGCATCGTTAATATATTATGCAAACAGATATTTTAATAATATATTTGTAATAGCAAACAACGACAAATCATATATCCCAAGTTTTTGCAAAAAAGCAAAATCAATTGATGAAGTAATTTCAAAAGAAACTTCGTTTATTAAAACATTGATTATAGATTCAGAACAACAACTATTTTCAAATGCATTTAAAGGAATTTACGAGGATTTCAGAAAAACAAAAAATAAAATATTTATTGTAAAATAACAATAATGGGCGGCAAAAAACCGCCCATTTTTGTTAGTATATTGTATTATAAAGCGTTTTTCAAGGCTTTAGTAAATGGCTCATTATTTCACATCCAGGCTTATGATTCTTCCATAATATAGAGCATCCGGAATTATAGTCCCAAGCATTATCAAAATATCCAAGTTCTATTATTCTATCATGTACCTTTTTGTCATAATATTCTTTTAAAAGCCAGCATGTTCTTTGTATTTCGCCAAACCTTCTTGCTTGTGCAGTTCCGTTTCCCCCCATTCTATTTCTCTTTTCATACTGTATATAAAGTACCTTATCAACCTTTGTCATTTTTCCGTATAAAAAAGTGCGTATAAGTATTTCCATATCATCCAAAACACCAAAAGACACGTTATGGCCATCTATTTTATGGTAAAACGACTTTTTCCAGCACCTAACATGATTTGGCTGGGCAAAAATTGTTCTTATTGAGAACGGATTTATCTCAGGACTCACTGACAATTTTATGCTTTTTCCATTTACAACCTCATCTCTATGAGTCCCTTCCCCCCATCCCCATCCATCTCCATATATACAAGATTCACCCTCAATATCCTCAACAGCGTCAGAATAAACAAAATCAGTATCAGGATACATATTAAATGCAGTTTTCAGATAATAAAGGCAATCAGGAGTCAATTCATCATCATGGTCAACCTCAACCAAATAATCGCCATCACACATCATTGCTATTGTTCTTTTATTAAATCCAATACTTCCATGGTCAGTAACATTTTTAATAATTGTAATCCTATAATCTTTCAATGATTTTATAAATTCAATTACACTATCATTTGTACTATCATCAAGTATATACCAATTCCATTCAGTATATGTTTGATTTACAAACGAATTATATAGCCTCGTAAGTTCATCGTTGCTAGTATTAAATGTACACGTAAAAAATGAAAACAGCTTATTTTCACTTCCACGTTCCCTATTTAAATTGGTATAAAATGTATCAATTATTATTTTAGCCATTTTGTTGGCATCAAATTCAGGAATGTTTACCCACTTTTTCCTAATGTCAAACCCGTAGTGCATAAGCTCATTATAATATGAGGTATCAGTATTACCTATTGTTATCAAACAATCAAAATTTTTATTGTTATATAACAAGTCATTAATACTCTCATTTCCATCGCTTACAACCAAATCAAACCCTCTTTCACTGTTTTCAAAATAAACATCTGACAGAACATCATTATACATTTCAAGATGTTCTTCCTTTAATTCATCAAAAATAATTGCTTTTAAAATATTAATCATATTTATTAACGTTAAAAATATAAAGATACGATATCTTTTATTTCATTGCAATACGAATCAAACCCTTCTTTATCAGCATACGAATTATTCGAATAAATTGATTCCATTTGCTTATCAAAATCTTCATATAAAGAAAATTCCTCTTTATTTTGCATAAAATGACTTTGGCAAACAACGCCCATAAAATAATCGCCAGGAAACTCTTCAGCAAAGCACCTAGTGCTATATATATATTTATTTTTCGGCTCTATTTCAAAATATCTATTATATTGAGCAGCCTTTGAACAATTGACCCAATATATAGTTCCCGGATAAAAAACTTGACTAGTTATATAATTCTTAATGTTACTAACCAGGCAAGGGAATCCATAAAAAATTCCGCTTCTATGTGCCGTATCATAAATTGGCTTGCTTACAAGAAAGCAATTTACCTCATCAATAAAATTCAAATTAAAATAATACATTCCACATATCCACTTAAAAAGGCTTTCATTTAGTACATTTGAAATGCCCTTTGTATGTGTAAAAAAAACAAGTTCAGGAACGTTGTTCTCTATCCTTGAAATAACTTCTTCTTTAAAGCAATCAACTTCACGAATTTCAGTGTTTTTTCTTATTTTAATTTCAACATCATTAATAAACCCACAATCAATTATTTTTTTTGCAAGATAGCGAACAATATCCATGTTATCTTCATTAATTTCTTTTAATGAAAAATAGATTGTAGCCGCATCAAAAATCTTATAATACTTTGATAAATTTGCAAAATGTATGTCATATATCAAACAATCCCTATAAGCACAATCGACATAAACAAAAAACACAAGTCTCTTTTTCATAAAAAAATATTTAAATCATTTATCATTTTATTATAAAATTCACAAAATTCTTTCAAATCCGCACAATTCCCTTCATTTTCATTAAAAACATTAACCATTCCATTCCTTGAAAAATGATACATTTCCCAACAAGGCATTCTTTTTCCAGTATATGTCCCACAAAAACAAGGCAAAAAATTATCTCCAGTAAAATTTTCAGCGTAATCCCTATTTTCAATTACAGAAAAATCAATATTATAAAAATCCTTTATCTTTCTAACCATTTCAGTATTAATCCAATAAAACGTACCTGCATACATATGATTATATTTAACAATGTTCCAAGTGTTATAATCCATTAAAGGAAATCCGTAAAACGCAATGTGATTATTTTTATCATTAAAAATATCATCAATTCGATTTTTAAAATTCAGCCCAAAATAATACATCGAACAAATCCAAAAAAGCAATGAATCATTAAATTCATTTGACAAGCCTTTTGTGTACCCAAAAAAAATAAGTTCATTATCACCACCAAAAACTCTCGTCACAACCTCTTCATTGAAGCATTTTGCTTCCCTTAAAAAATCATTTTCATATATTTTATATTCCGTATTTTTTGTGAACCCGAAAGACATTAATTTTTTAACAATTTCGCTTGCAAATTCTATATTTTCTTCACTAAAGTCTTTCAATGATAGCCAAAACGTATATTCATCGAAATTATACTTAAAATGTTTTAAAAGATAAAAATGAACATCATATATTCTACTGTTCACATAATCCGTATCAACATATATAAAAAATACCAACCTTTTTTTCATAATAAATTATTTTTTCCAAAATAAATTTGTAATATCAACAAGCTTAAATTCAACATCACTATTTTCAAAATGCTCTATTTGATATAGCCTTTGGTTCGTTGTTTCTTTATTAAGAGGCCCATACATTTCAATATATGGGCCAACCTTGACATAATCCAAATATCTAAGCAATTCGCCTTCGACTTTTTCCCTTCCACTATACAATGCAAGCTTTAAAGACGGATACTTATCTTTCATGTATTGCATAAGTGAAATTAAGCCTTCCTTGTCGTTTCCCTCGCCCATAAAAAGAAAACAATTGATTCCATCATTTTCCTTTATCATTTTGTCAGCCTCTTCATTTGTCAACTCAGTTCCGATGTTTTCCCTTAGTTCAGGGGAATGGCATCCTACACATCTGTTTTGACAATTTGTTATGTTGACAGCAAGCGTAATTTCACAAGGTATCTCAAAAAAAACAACCTTTGTCTGTAAATATTTAATCATAATTTAAGAATAAACCCTTTTACTTTCTTCTATTTGTCTACCTTCGTTAAAGTCACTTACTTTTCTCAAATATCCAATTATTCTTGTCCAATAATCAAAATCTTCACTTCCACATTTAGGACATTTTTTTATCGTATGTTTACTAATATATCCGCAATTTTTGCATTCACTATTTTTTACGTTAACCGTCCAGTAATTACATCCTACTTTACCGGCGAAATCAAGCAACTTTCGATATTGTTCGATACTTAAATGCTCCATCAATTGTAAATGACATGCCGAACCTCCATCGATTGACTCAACATTTTCTTTTCCATGTAATTTCATTTTGTCTAATATTGAAATTTCATCATCATCAGGTAAAAAGAAATAAGAAGTATAGCAATTTCTCCCTTCTGGTACCCAATATCCATCATTTTTGTCCCATTTATAATTCTTAATTCCAAGTGATTCCGCAGGTACAAACTCGGTGTTAAATAGTTCTTTTCTTGTTTTATGAATTGCATTCTGTTGTTTCATAAAACCAGTAATTGAAGAAGTGAAATATAAATAATCTTTATTGTAATTACATTTTCCGCCCAAAAACATCCATGCCTCATTAAGTCCATTAATTCCAAGCGTAAGATATTGCCTGTTTAAATGTATGAATCCGGCTGAATAAACAGGAAGCATATTTGCATTATACAATTCCCATAATATATCATTATATGCCGTATGGTATTTATATACTCTTTCAAGTATTGGCTGCAAATATTTCTTAAAGCCATCCATGAACTCTTGTTTATCCTTGTTGAATGAATCCGCTTCACCATTATAATGTTCATTAACAAAGTTTTGCATAATCCTATTGAAATTAAGTGTAATAACGGATTTTGAACCAGTCTGTTCGCCTGTTAATCCATTGGTAAACGTAAATGTGTTTTCTTGTATCTTATTTGAAAGTCTGCAATTATGGGTTATCAATCCGGAAGGTAATGTAAAATAAGGTTCATCTTCATTATTGCATTCAATACAATAAACATCTTCATTATATTCAAATGGCTCGATTGACTTTATTTTAAAATATATTGAATTGTTTTTCTTTATCCAACTGTTTCCTTTATTCTTGTTTTTCCTATTATTAACAGGCTCGTACCATCTAACACAATATAAAGGATAATTTCTATTATATTCCTTTTCCCTTATAACAACTTTAGAGCCACATATTTCCGTTGTTCTATTGCTAACATTTATAATTGACTGCATTCCTAGTGATGTAATTAAAGCCTCCATGCATTCAACAAGTTTTTTGCTTGTCGTATAACATCTGTTAGTATTTCCACCATCTGTATTATACCATCCATCAAGAATACCTTTCCTGAACTCAACAGACTGTAATAAACAATTAAGATTCAATTCTTTATTATAAGCATATACCCCTCTGTGCCAATTTGTCCATTTCATGATAAAAGATGCAAGTCTTTTTGAACTTATTTCTACTGGATATACGTTATTATAAACAGTTCTTAAACAGGAAAAACTATCTCCACCAACTTGCTTATTCGCTTTATCAATCATATCCATCATTTTCTCATATTTTTTTTCATTTTGGGAAAAATTAATACTATATATGGTCCCATTCACTTCGCTGCCAAATGAACCATCACCAAGAAATGCACCAATGACAAAGCCTTGTTCGTATGTTAAATGTTCATCATTTTCAGAAATGGCATTTAATGCCATTGTATTAAACATTAGATAATCATTAGTTGAAAGTTTATCCGTTGTTTTTTCACCTTCAGCCGTTACATTTATATGATTATCTGTCATATAAAATTCTTTGTTGTTTTCTGTAACAACTTTATACATTTTTCTATTAGACAACTTTACTGTCTTCCCATTAACCCAACTTCCGTTATGGAAAATCCTTAGATTTTTCTTTTCTGTTTCCCATTTCGCATTATGCAATTCCTCTAATGTTGTTAAATTGACACCTCCAGTTGATGACTTCCATAACACTTTTTGGTCTTTACTAAAGCAACATGAACTTAATGTATCCGGTGAATCACTTGTGTAAATAAAGAAACTATGTCCTTCAGATAACATCTCAGCCGTAAATTCAGCGTATTCCTTGTCAACATATTCACCATCCCTATAAAGAAGTGACATTGTTTCAACTGGAAATGTAAGAACGCATCTTGTTCTTTCAGCATTAAACCATTTCATAAATGTCTTTTGTATAAAAGAAACAGATTCCCATTGAGGACGTGTATTGTCAGGAAACACAAATTCGCCATACATACCTTCAAAATAAGGCTTGTCAAAATATCCAAAATTAACAAACGCACTCTGAAATCCCCTTGCTGCGGCAGGTTGATTTATTCCATAAACTACTTGTTGGAAATATTGGTATATTTGGCCCTTAATTGTTCTTGTACCATCGCCAAAATGAAAAACATAATTTGGGTCTTTTTTTATGTTTTCAATATAAGTTTTTAATTCTTCTTCGGTTAATTGTCTTGTACTTTCATACACAATCTCATCCCTTAATTTATTCATCTCTTCATCACCAAAATCATGTTCTGAAAGTTCAACGACATTGTTTGTCCAATAATGTGTCTTATTTAATAATTTTCTTAATTTATATCCAATTTTATAAAAACTATTTGATTCTTTATAATAATCATCACCCCATTCCTTTCTCGCAAAATAATCAAACATGTTAAAAAAGCCAGAACAAGCAACAGCGCCTGCAAACTGAGAGGAAACTGCAAAAATAAGATTAACAAACATTCCACAATATGAATCTATGTTTTTAGGCGCTGCGGACAATCCGCCAAGACCCTTTAAGCCATCAGTTAAAAAAGGATATGATTGAATTGCAACACAATATGGACTATTAATCCCAAAACTACTTTCGTCATGTTTATATATTATATGATTTTCTAAATCATCAATATATTGTTTGGCCAGCTTATTTGAATACAATTTCTTTATTCTAGAAGATGTATTTTTACGGTTAAACATTATATTTTCAAATTTTGGTATTTCAGCATTTAACGTCGCAATATTTTTATTTGCTACATTTGCATTTGAATCGTATTTTGAACCAGTAGAAGCATTTGTGGCATTAATGTAACTCGTTATAAAATCACCCCTTTTCTTTAATTCGCTATCAGAAACGAATTTCTTGATGTATTCCTTTGCTACTTTTTTATTTATTGACATTAATGCATCTTCAACTTGCCTTCGTATCTCACTACTATCAATTTTGTCGAACAAAAACAAGTTATCAACAATGCTGTTAATTAAAATTTCATTACATTCTTCTCCAGCCTCGACATAAGCATCACATATTCCATTCTTAACTTTTTCTCTATCAAACTCTTCATAAGAGCCATCACTTTTTCTTACATTCATATCTTAAATCTTTTCTTATTTTAATAAATAAAAGGCTTTTTCATTTTGTTTGAAAAAGCCCCATATTTTTTTTTAAAAATTATCATTTGGCTTTATTACTCCAACAAAATTACCTTCTCCAATATCTTTATTATCAGTTTTTTGGGAAATTATTTCGTCTTTTTTAGAATTTATTTCCCTAAATAATTTTGTTGTTTGCTGTTGCTGAAGTTCAGCAGCTTTTTCATCCCAAGCAAGGGAATCGTCAAACTCTTGAACCTCGTCACAAGAAATAGTACTTGTTCCATTATCGAATTTTACATTATTGAATATTTTTCCTGACTTTCCTGAACGATTTTTGAGAACCGAAATTACCGCTTTATTCTTATCTATATCGCCAATCGCTCTTGCAATTGAAAGAATTAGCTGCGCAACGTGTACTTTTTTTGCAGAACCGCTTGCTTGGTCCATTCTAACAACATCAGGACTGTTCATACTATCTTTTGTGCCTTGTGTCGGAATCCAAATTGCACAATCAAGGTCATGTGCCATATTTTCCAACTTTCTCATTGTAACACCTTCACGTGTCCACTCTGTATCAGTTGAATATCCACCCTTTTCCGGTGCAAGGCATTCAAAATAGTCTATTGAAATCAAATCAGGTTTAAATCCTGTGTTAATTAATCTTCTGACAAAGATTTCAATATCGCTTGCACTTTTTGTTCCTGTCTTAAAATGCTTTAACTTTAGGTTATTTTTCAGTGCTTCCTTGTCTTCAAAATTATTAAGCCACGATGTAACCTCTTCCCTATCTTGTTGAGAAAGCCTTTTCATGGTTCTTGCTTCCCAACCCGTAATTCTTGAATAGTGCTTTCTTGTTATATCAACATCATCGTCTTCAAAATATATCTGCAACACCTTATAGCCCTGATTGTTATTCATGTCACATTTATATCCTGCTGCATAAGCACAAATTGCAGTCGTAAATGTTGTTTTACCGAAGCCAGCTGGAGCAATTATAAGCCCTAACTTTCCTTTATCAAGTCCACCTCCAAGAACGTCGTCAAGAACGCTAACGCCTGTTGGAATTGATACAGTATAATCATTTGCCAATGCTTTATCCATCATTTCATAAATGTTATACCCAAAATCCTCATCCTGGCCGGCCATTGCAGCCTCGTCTAGCATTCTTTGGCATTCCTCATAACGGTCAATATCACCTTTTCCTGCAATTTCAAGAATTTTATTAGCAACCTTAATTAAGTTTTGCTGTTTAAAAAATCGTAAAGCTGTTTCTTTTACAATTGTATAACCCTCATAACTTGTTTCAAATTTAAGTTTCTTAATAAGTGCATTCCACTCATCTAAATCATTTTGGGTTTTTGCCTTTTGATTCAGCAAAAACCCAATGACTTCGTAAGATGGCATTACATTTTCATTTTTGTAGTAATCTTTAATTGTACCCACAAAAGTCCTAAGTAATGCGTCAGTAAATGCATTTTGGTCAACAATTGATGCGATATCTTCAAAGAATCTTGGTTCTTCAACAAAAATCTTTACGAGTTTATATTGAAATTCCAAATCTAAGTAACCTAAGTTACTCTTATCTAATTGTTTACCCACTTATCACATAATTATACCAAATTATATAGCAATATAGCAGAATCGTGGTTCCAACAATCAAAAATGTCATCCACGTCTACCGTATAATCCTTGCTATCTGGATAGCTACAAGCGTAGCAAATGTTTTTAATAAGGCCATAAACAAGGTCAGACTTGTCCTTAACCATCATATAAAGAAGATACTGTTCAAACGTCAAATGCTCCGTATCTTCCTCAGAAAACTTACCTCTCTTGTTGGAAATGTCAATTTTATCTCTCACAAACTTAGGATAATACCCATCCCAAGCAATTGAGCATACCTCCTTCCCATCAACCTTAAATGCAAACTTATATGAAGATTTATTATCTTCAGGATTTGCCTCAGTAAGTTCGCCATCGTCAAATTTGCTGCCAATTGGCTTTGCTGTCTTGTCTGCACAAAGAACAAAATCAGTCTCAGTGTTTCCCCTTACAACAAGGCCCTCTCCAATCGTCATCTTTGAAAAATTTTCATCTTTTGCAATGTATTCTTCCATTTGCTTTTGAGTATCAAATACTCTTGGAGCATAAATGGAAAGATAAATCTGTGTTTTGTCCCTAAGGTCTCTGTCAATAACAGAAGCACACCTTCTAATTGCGTTTGTAAGTTCATAAGAACGCAACGAAGTAGGATTAAAGTTATTAATTCTGAAGTAACGCTGACAAATAATGTTACCATCGGTTGTAAAAACAAACTCGAATCTTTCTTTATAGTCCTTTTGCTGAGATTCGTTGGACTTTGCTTTAAAATCTACCATAATTTTAAATTTTAAAAATTAAACAATATACTTAAGTTCAAATTGTACTTATATCATATAAAATTATTTTTAAAAAAACAAAGATTAATTATCTTTTTCATCATTAAATTTTTTCTTTTCCCTATCAGTCAATTCTTTAAATGGAATAAAAAAACTTGAAAAAGAATTAGAATTCATTAAATCCTCTATTCCATCACGTTTAATCATTTCGTATAAATTTTCAAAAGAACGTCCTTCTGGGTCCATAGGTGCATACATCATTGATTCAATATCATTTTCTGCTCGTTTTGTAAGTAAAGGATGCTTTAAATCAATAATTTTTTCGTTAATTTCATAGAAATCCCCATCGTATTCCTTGTTTGAAACGCCATTTACTATGTTTTCATGCCATTGTAATGGCTTTTTCTTTTGCTCTATTCGTTCATCTATCAGTTTTTGGGCCCTTTCCTTTACCTCTTCAATTGTAATTGGTCTATCCGCCATTTCAGGCATCAATTCCATCAATCTGTTTTCTGAAAGTCCCTTAATATTACCTATATTGTCCGATGTATCACCACATAAAATCTTTTTTATGACAACATTTTCAATGGGATATCCCTTAATAGACTTGAAGTTCTTAACAGATAGGTATTTTTTAATTCTTCTGTCATAAACTGAAACAGTTGGCGTTATTAATTGCGTTAAATCTTGGTCAGAACTTACTATAACAACCCTTTCTTCAGGCTTTTTATGTAATGTGTAGTATGCAATGAAATCATCACCCTCTGTTTTATTATCAAAAAGTACCCTTATGAACAACTCATCACAATATTGCATTATAATGTTCCGTTCTCGTTCAAAATTTTCGTCAACAATCTCTTTTTTCTTCTTTCTTTCCTCTTTTAAAGCCTTTTCTTCGTCAGAAAGTGATTCTTCACGCTCTTTTTTCTTACTTTTATTATATATGGCCTTTTCCATACACTTAATAGTCATATTCAAACGTTTCCAATAGTCACTTTCCTCATCACCATCAATAACATGCTTTGCATAGTTTTTATCTCTGTTGGCTTTATATTCATTGTATAACTGATACCTCAAAATACCAGATTCAGAGTCATCAAAAACCACATAAACATACGAATATTGATAGTCTTTTAGCATTAACTTAATTTGAAGCAAAAATTGGAATATACCACCATAGTGAATACCATCGGCATTCACCTTAGTATCAGCCATACATTGGCGCAAAAGATTGTTTCCGTCAATTATCAACGTAAAAAACGGCTTTGCGGACAACTCAGGATGTAATTCTTTTATATTTGGCCTTACAGGTTGACCCATTTCCCACACTTTTTATATAATATACAAAATTTTATCCAAAAATCAAAGCTCTATGTTGTTCCAATATAACAAAAAGTCAACAATTAATCCCATAAATCCAATATTTTTGACACAATTTTTGACCTAACAACATCAGAATTATCAAAACGTGTTATTGATACTTCATCTAAATTCTTTAATGTATCCATTGCATATTCCATACCAGACTTATTTTTGTTATTGTTAATCAATTTTCTATCGCATTGTGTCAAATCACCAGTTATGATTACCTTTGTTAGCATATCTTCTTCGCTATCATCATCTTCTATTCTTGTTAAAATTAATTTTAAATTTTCTTTTGTAAATTGTTCACACTCATTTACCAATATTATACCGTTTATTGATTTACCTCTAATATAATTTACAATTTGAAAGTCTATTTTTCCATCTTTTATTAGATAATCAATAACCTCGTTATAGTTTGAATTTCCGCTTTTTTTCAATATTTTTTTCATTGTATCAATATCAGCCTCAAGAAACGGGCCTATTTTTTCATCATAATTTCCCTTTAAATATCCAATTTCAATTCCATCACCACCAGAAGGACAAGTCGGAACAATTATTGTTATTTTTTCACACCCGCCATTTAACAATTGTTTTAAACTATACGCCAAAGAAATATAAGATTTTCCGGTACCAGCAGCTCCTTCCCCAAAACATATAACATTATTTTTATCGTCAAGTTGCTTTAAAAATTCTTTTTGATGTGGATTTTTACATTTTATATGTACCTTACACGATTCAAAATCAATTGTGTTTGTTTTAATTGGATACATTTTTTCACTAATGTAAGCAAGTTCATCTTCATCTAATGATTCTACAAGTCTCTTTTTCTTAGCCATAAAAATAGTTTTTTAGAATTATTAACGAACAACAAAAAAAGGCACTACTATTTCCATAGTAGCACCTTATTGTTGTTTAATTTATATTAAAAGCCATACAATACATTGTAATTTACTTTATAACATAAATAGTAGTTATCCTTTAATTATGCTTAAAAGTTTACATTCATTTGTCGCATATTTATCATCTTTATCCAAATACCTTGAACAGGCTCTTATTTTTTATCAATATTCAACATCTTCATCACTTTCTTTATATGAGATGTCTTCCGATGTCAAATTTTCAATTTGACCACTTTCTTTTGCCATATTATTTAACTTTTCTAAAATATATGGTATTCTTTTTTTCTTATAATCATCAATCTCTTCTTTTGTTGTACCAATTATGCCAATATCCGTACAAATAAATTCACCTTGATAAGTTACATTATATGGAGAAGGTAATTGATTTTTTAAAACCCGAATTTTTGTTTGTATACCATAATTATAATCAAAGCCTTTAGATGTTGCTGTTAATCTTTTAATGCCAGCTTTTAATTGCCCTCCTAATAATACAACAAGTCTACTCCTATAAGTTATTGACTTACCTCCTTTTAACTCTAAACTTGGTGGCCCAACTGGGTTAGAAGTTGAGTCAAGCCAAACTTTATTTATTATTATCATAGTATTTGTATACGGTGATGAAGCCTTTCTAGATGAAGGAATCGAGTTATCCATAATATCCTGAAACGCAGCAGAAATTGTCCCAGCATCAAACATGTTGTTTCCAACTTTACTATTGTAAGATTTCAATCCACCAATTGAGCCAACAGAGTCCCACAAAAATACTAATCCTTGTTCAATCTCCCCATTAGCTTGTAACTCTAAGAATTCATTTATAGAATAAACCATATCTTCAATTACAGCCTTGTTTCTTTTTTTAGACCCATGTTTACCGGTGGAATAATCTATGTCGCCATATCTATTAACAAGTATCGTATTATTAAAATAGACAAATGGTCCATCATATTCAATTATTCTATTTTCTTTGACAATGGAAACATCACCAGTCTCTGGGTCAACAACTTCAACATTAATATCGCCATAAACAGGAGTTGCTTCCATACCCATATCAATTGCATAATTAAAGTCAAAATTATTTTCCGTATCATATATAATTGGTATCAAACCTTGCCTTTGTGCCGCTATTATTGCATGATTTATCAATGTACTTTTACCAGTCGAGGGCCAACCAACACAACAGCTTACATACCCTTGCGGCCATCCCGGTAACTTTAAAGCATCCTGAAATGCTTTTGGCATTAATATCCAATCAAGAGGCTTATCTGCATTACTATTTCCTTGTATATTTCCCTTTTCAACAGAAACCCCAAATCCCATTTTTGCTTTTAAATCTGAAATTGTATTCTTCTTTTTAATAGGTGCTTTTTTTTGTGGCTGTGCCATAATTAATCATTTTTATTATACAAAGGGTTATTTGTCTTTTCAAAATAGCATTTTCTACACAAAGAGACATATCTGTCATCTCCACCGACTTCGATTTGTTCTCCGTCAGTAACAATTTCACCCTCTTTATTTATTCTTGCATTAAAAATAGTCTTACTGTTGCAATAGCAACTTGATTTTATTTCCTCAAAACTATCTGCTATTTCAAATAGCCTTTTTGAACCAGGAAATAATTGCGTTTTAAAATCAGTTCTTAGCCCGTAACACAAAACGTTTATTCCAAAATTATCTGCAACTGCTGCCAATTCATCAACCTGTTTTTCTGTTAAAAATTGGCATTCGTCTATAAGAATCCATTTAAGGCCTTTTGCTCCATAAAACAAATCAGCGTTTAAGTAATTTGAAACAAGGCTAAAAATATTATCTTCAACCGTAATTCCAACACATTCAATGTCTCCTATTGCCCTAGAATGAACAATATCTTCGCCATCCCTATCATCTATTCTGCTTTTAAGAACAATAAAAGGTATTGAATGCATTTTGAAGTTGTGGGCCGTGGCAATCAAATGAAGACTTTTGCCACTACCCATTGCTCCATAATTAAATTTAATTTTTCCGTGATTACACATAATTAATAAGGTAAATCGCTATCGTTAATTTCCAATGAATTAACAAATGAATTATTTTTAGAATTTTCGTTTTCTTTTACCTTGTTTTCAGCATTTTTAATTTCGTCATTAATATCTTTTGTATTTGCGCCATGTTCTGCATCATATTCTTCCTTGTCAACCCAAATACCTTTTGATTTGTCAAACCATGGAGTTCTCATTTGCGCAACAAGATTAAGATATTCATAAGGCTTGCACGTAAACACATCTTGCCATCTCTTTGTGTCGAATATCCATTTCTTCATAAGTTCCTCATCTTTTGACAATGGGCTTCTGTCACCGTCATCAATAATGCTTGGTGCCGATTTTTCTGCTGATGTAATTGTAACATTCAAATCACGGCCTGTGTAGATATCAAGAATATTGTTTTCTTCGCCTTTCTTTTTTGCGGCTTCTTCCCTTAACTTGGCCAAATTTAAAATTTGATTGTATGGGTCGGTCTTATCTTTTGCCCTAATGTTAAATTTCCAAAACTTAACACCATCCGACTCTTTTCCACGCTCAATACACCTAACAATAACAGCCTCTTGGCTCTTAAACGCAAGAGACGCTTCTTGCAATGCTTTCTTTTTTACAGGGTCTGTTTCCTTTGTTGATTCTAAATAAGCGGCATAGTTCATTTCACAAAATGGACATTTTGTACCATACTTCTCATGGTCAATTCCTTCCGTCTTATTTAAACAAATGTATGATTTATACGGCTTTTCGCCAGGCTTTACCATATCTTGAGGGACTTTAACGTTGTGAATGTGTATCTTCGCAAACGGACTACCTGTTTCCAAGTCCATCGGTAATAGCCTTATTGTAAGCGTCTTTTGGTCTTCTCCATCTGAAAGCCTTACATTCAGGTAGTTTTTAACATCAAAACCTTCTTTTTTTGGTTTTTGTTCATCATTTCTTTCATTTACAACTGAATCTAAACTAATGTTTGGTAAATCAATTAAATTACCCATAAATTACAAAAATTTTTCATAAAATTATTTTTTAAAAATGTTAATAAATCAAAATCTATTTTTATTTAATATACAAAAAGTTTACAAAAAAAACAATTATTGGGCCACAAATGTAGCCCAATAATCATTAATATCCAAATATATCATTTAATCCAATTTTCTTGTTTTCAATATCTCTTGCAATTGAGCCATAATCAACAAAATCATCAATATCTCCCTTTGTTATTTTATATTGAGGGTCATCAGCGCCATTGTTGTCTGGTGCATCACTATAATTATCAGGCGCATAATTGTTCATATACTCATTTGGTGTCATATCGTATGGCGCCGACTTTGTTGAACGCATAGTTAACCTCTGCAAAGGAGTTGGATTTCTTTTCTCCATTTCGCCTTTAAGTGCTCCAAGATATTGATTCGTATGTGCATCAATGTCATTTATTCTTTTTTCTATTCCGTCAATTGATGACATTAATTTTTCAAATTTAGAAGTTAGAGAATCAACTTTTTTATCAGTGTCTTCCTGAGCATTAGTTAAATCATCAATTTCTATAACTTCATCATTAGGACCGGGCATGTTTTGGTCTCCGCCAATTGAATTAGGGTCACCACCCATGCCATCCATTCCCGCATCTTGTTCAACCCCCTGTGGAGAAAAGCCTTCAGGTGATTGTCCGTCACCCATTGCATTAGGGTCGCCACCCATAGGAGCGCCACCCATAGCATTTGGGTCACCACCCATAGCATTTGGGTCACCACCCATGGCATTTTGGTCACCACCCATAGCCATTGGGTCACCACCCATAGAATCTCCAGCGGCATTTGGGTCACTACCACCCATAGCATTTGGGTCATTTTCATCTTCAACAACACCTTCTGGCGTTACATACTCAACCAAATGCCTAAAATTATATCTTATTTCGTTTAAACTATTCTTAGTCATTTAACACTTGTCTATTATCCTCTGTAAGAATTATTTTAGATGACTCGGTTCTTTCAATCAAGCCACGTTCTTTTTTTACAACTTTTACATTATTAGATAACGCACTTGCTTGCTCTTCAGCAGCTGAAATTTGTTCTTCATTAATTGCCATATCTTTTTTGTTTTTTTTCTTATTATTCTTACTTTCTTTTACTTCATCATCTATCTTTTCCTCATTATGGCTTCCTAAAAAATTATCAAGCATTTTTTCATCTTTAATACTTTTTTTTGCCATCTTTTTTACCAATCCATATCTTTTAACCACTATTCTAGGTGAAAACATAATATAATATTTTACATATAAATAGTTTTAAAAACAAAAAACTAATTATATCAGTTAGAAAACAAACAAGGTATTAAATAATCGCAACCATTAAACAATATTCTAACATCTAACGGTATAGAATCTTTATTCGTTATAACAGTTGTATTTAAATACATATTTCTTAAAAAAGACTTGACATCAATTCCAATATACGACATCTCCCTTATTGAAACTCCGTAAACAGTATTAATGTTATCGTACATATATATAACGCCATTGTAAATAAACGATATAACTTTTTTATCACCACTATTAGACATTTCTTTAACTGTAGAAAATTCTTTAGAATCTTTATCGACAATAACATTAACATATCTATAGTTAATATTTGACTTAAATTTTTCTATAGCATCGCTAATAAATAGTTTTAGTCTTGACTCGTATATGTTTCTTTTTTCACGTGGTCCATAAGTCCAACTTGTAAGTTCATCAATTTTCATATTTATCCTGTTAAAATTAGGATAATTCTTTTTTGTAAAATCAACACCAACACATAAAACAGGAAGTCCACGAATTATATCGTTTTTATTTTCAACAACATTATAAAATATTTTATCATTAAATAAATTTTTAGTCAAAATATTAGCAATCTTTCTCATCAATAAAAATTTTAATCAATATACAAAATTTTAAAATTATTACAAAAATAATTTACCATTTTCCAAATTTTCCACCCCTTTTACCTGATAGTTTATCTGATTTCATATTCCTATTTTGAATTTCCTTAATCTTTTCCTTAAATTCCTGTTGTTTTTTTTGTCCATCTTCTATTGGCGGATTTACTGTGTTTTCTTTCAATGAATTAATGTAATTAACTATTGCATTCACATGTATATCCGATATTACATTGAGTCCTTCTTCACTTTCAAGCCATGCACGCCCTGTTTGGTATCTTCCTTCAGAATCTTTTTTGTCATAGTCAGGCCCTTGCCATGATACACTATTAACACTATAGTCAGCAAAAAAGTTTTCAGTAAGAACGCAAGAACAGTTGACCATTGGTGCCGGGTCTGTGTTATCCGGTTTCAACAAATATTTCAATGGCCCATTTTTTTCAGTTGTAATTCCACCATCCATCATTCCATTTGGCATCGTGGAATATGTATCTCTTTTTGAATAGGCCTCGTTTGCTGCCGCCCTAAAAAACTCTCCGAATTTTCTTGAATCCGCCCTGAAATATGCCATTGATGCAGTACAATCCTTATAAGCCTCTTTTCCTTCTTCGTTTATATATTTAGTACAACTTCCTTCATTAATTTTTCCATATATAGCCATATAATATTGTCCATGTGCGCCATTCCAATGTGGTACAACAGAAACAACACAATTTGACCCATACTTGCTTATCAAATGTCTAACCGGGTCTAAATCGTATGAATTTGACTCTCTATTTGGCCTATTAGTTCTTCCACCCCTAAATACATGTTTTTCATAAGAAGTTCCATCCATAAACGTTTGTCTTTTTAGTTTTGGTATTATATAATTATCAACAATCTTCGTGCTCCATGAATGTTCTAGCGCCTTATGTGTAGTAGAATGAGCTGGTGTTATACATATAATAGGCTTTGTTGGTGAAATATCATCTTTATCCAAATCAGCATCTTCTGAAATATTCTTTCCTAAATTTTGAGGAATTTGCTTAACTCCTATTCCTTGGCTTCCATCAACAAAAACGCTTAATTCACTAACAACAGTTTCGTTGTTTGATTCTGAACTTGAATTCCTTTTCTCGTTTGTTCCGAGAGATGCTATTGTAGCGTTTGCCATTGGTATCAAATACTTGTTTTGCTTTACTCCTACAAAGGTTGTTGTTATATCGCCAGGCCTTATTGAATGTGTAACTTTTTTAATCATATAAGCACCTCTCCACATTGGAATATTGTTTAATTGAAAATACATTGGTGGAAAAATTTGCATATTTCCCATCATCTCAACAGTGCACTCATATGAATTATTAGAAAACACCTTATATATATCTTGTCCATACAAAGTTGTTTCTCTAACTGTTTCAGACGATTTTGCAGCAATTTGAAATGTTGCATTAAGTCCCGCTTCAGTAACACCATGCTGTTTTGTGGTTAAAGAAATGTTTTTAAAATACGACTGATTTTGTTTTGCAAACGTAACGCCAAAAGCCGGAACACCATAGCCTATATCGTTTTCATCAAACAATTCCCCAACAATATCCTTATCAGTCAAATCAAATCCATCACCTTCAGGAGACCATCCATTCATATCAATATTCGTTGGTTCTTGTGTACCAAGGTGCTCAGAAGGCTTATAGTTATAAAGAAACATATATGTATATGTATCATCATCCCAATCTTGGCAAGATGGAATTGGAGTAAAAACTTTCTTTATATTTTCACCACAATCAAACATAAATCTTTGTGGAATAGCCAATAATATAGCGCCACAATCTATTGCTATATCCGTCAAAAATTCATATAATGTTTTTGAATTATATGACATTATGCCTTCAACGCTATGCATATCAGATGTTGGTAAGCACTTACCAATCCAATCTACAAATTTTGTAAGGTTTATGGTCAAATCATATCCTATATCACGATAAAAACTATCAACATATATGAAATTATCCAACTCATATTCTCCACGATGTGCATTATAATAGTTTCTATCACTATTTATCCTCTTATTATGTTCAAAATCAGTTCTATTAAACCTCCAAGTTTTTTCCCCTTTAAGTGACGAGCATATCCATTTATCATACAAAGATTTTAGTGTCATATATGTACTAAGTCGCAAGTCCTTATTCCTAAATGGGTCTTCTGCATATTTTTTTGCAAATGCATCATTAATTTCATTTTGAGTTGCATCCGCCATATCACCATATATGGCACGAAGTTGTTTCATAAAGGCCCTAAATCCGCTCGTAAATACAGATTCTTTAACACTCATTACATTATTATAAAACCCTCCATAATAGTCAAAAATAGTACAACTATTAAAATATACGCCCTTTAAACATTCTTGAAGTTTTCGTGCACGTGGTATTCTATTTGATTCCCCAGATGACATTGCGCCAGTAACAAGAGATATATCAAGGCCATCGCCATATTTTCTTCTTTCTTTATCTCCATATAATGTTATATCCTCATAACAATCAAGAACGGGTGCAAACTCATTTTCGACCCAACTTTCAAAATACTTCTTCAAATACTCCACCCTTGATTTTGACACATCTTTAGTTTCTTTTTGCTTTATGCCACCATAATAAGGCGTATCATAATATTGTGCATTTGAATCATATGGTATTGGATTATATGTTTCAAAATTGTCATATATAAGTGCTTGATTATCATTAATACCGTCCCCATTTTCACTGTAATTCGAAATGAACATTTGGTTTTGATTTGGCTTTTTAAATTTATAATCACCTTCTATTTCAGTACAATTCCCATCTTTATCTATAGAATATTTAAATTTGCAATGTCCTTCTGTTTTAACCAAATCATAATTATCATGATACCAATATGTTGACCCCTCTCTTAGCAATGAAGCTCGTTGAACAACACTATTGTTTTTATATTCCATTCCAAGAATGCCATCAGTAATCAATGCCCCTTGTATAAACAGCATTGCTTTGGCATAAACATTATCTTGAAGCCAATATAAAGGTGTTTCCAAAACGCTCCTTGCATCCCTTACAGATGTTTCTCCATTTGCATCTAATTGATTTTGATTCCTTGCATCATCAATAGCATCCGGATGTACAATTTGATAACTATCCATTGATTCAAGAGAGCCGTTTTTTATCATCTCGTCTATTGATAATTTTTCATCACTTTTTGTTTTCTCTATTGCATACTTTCTTATTTTTGGCTTTACTGATGAGTCAATGTTATTTGAAAAGCCCTTAAATGTGCTTTTCGCTTTAATTGCATTAATATCTTCATCGGTTATTGAATTCCCATTTTCACTTTTTTCCTGATTTAATTCATCTTCTATATTTTTATAAAGATTTTTAATGTAATCTCTTGTTTCATAAAGCAAAAAAGTCCCACCATTCATTGTCTTACCAACCCTATATCCATCTGTTGTTCCTGAATATGCTTCATGCGATATTGAAGATATAAAGCCTTCATTATTTCTTGGAAATCCATTAGAAAACGATTTTTTAAGTTCGTTCATTCCTTCTATTTTAACAGGAAAATATTTAATAGGAACTTTAACTGACAAAACACCATTTGAACATTCGACAGTATCCGTTTTTGAATAGGAATAGCGATACACTTTTCCACTTCTAGTAAACAAACTCCTATTTGTACCACTTGACGAATCTATTCTCCATGATTTAACCATTTTTGTCTTGCTATCCACACTGTCATCACCGTATGTTATTGCGTCTTCAAACTTCTTTCTGTCTTTGCGCATATCTTCGCCATCAGCAAACTCACTCAAAAATTTATAAAGCACTGTTGACTCACTTTTACCAACAGCCTTGAAAAAATTAATAGCATCAAGCCTCCCAAAAAATGCCGCTTCATTTGTATTAGTATTTTTTCCACTATCAAACGAATTCATATAATAGAATAATCTAAGAGAAAATATGCCATACACATCTCCAATTATTTCATCTATATCAACTTCATTTTTTATTTTCAAAGCAATACTTGAATATGGATTTGCAACATATCCGTTATTTGCAATATCATACACAGTCAACGGTATAAAATTCTTTACATCAGCCATCGGATGCCTTCCTGAACTAACATTAGTACTTCCACTTGACCTAAATTTTTCTATTTCAAAATTAACTTCTTCAGACCGTTCAAAATACAATTTAGAACCATTCAGCAAATCAAAAATAAACTTTACTTCTTCAAGCGAACTATCACCGTTTGGAAGGTCGCCAGGCCACATCATTGTTCTTTTCTTTGTATAATTGTCAGCATCGTCCATATATTTATATATTCCAGCAAATGGAGGTAGAAAATCACCTCTTACAAAATTGTTTTCATATTGGTTTAGGTTAATTCCACTAGACCTTTCACAATCTGTCAAATCATCAGTAAGAGAATATGTTATTTTTTTCCTTTCATCACCTTTTTTTTCAAGTTGCATTCTGATTTTTTTTAGCGTTTCATAATAAACATGCATAAATGTATCAAGATGAGCAAATGCTAAATCATACATATTTTTTATTGATGGCCTAAAGCCAAGCGCATCTTCAATATATGATACCTGTTTTTCTTTTCCCTCTTTTTCGGATATTTCTTTTGATTTTTGTATTTTTTTTATGTTTTCAGGAATTTTATTGTTAATAATATCACCAATTTTTTCTCCACTATTTCTAAATGCATATATTTTCACATTATCAACAGGAATTCCTTCAATTTTTGATGAATTCTTCAAGAAATTACCCAAATCTGGGTTTTTTGTCAAATCAAAAATATCTGTAAGTTTTGAATCACCATAAGTTAATTCTTTTTTTGTCACCCATCCAGCATACCCATCAAACTCAAATGTACCATTTTCATTTCTCTTATATTTAACATATTTCTCAGAATCAAGCCAACTATTTTGCACGAATGAACTAAGTCTTCCAAACCTATATTCATAAGATGTGCCATAAGAAGTATCATGATTTTTAACATGCTCTATAAATGAGTTAAATGCCTCTTTTTCTCCATCATTTCCAAATAAATTACCATTTCCAAAATATGCAATATATGAAAAATAAGGAAACACTTTTCCATCCTCAAACAAAACAACATTTGAATTATTCTCAAAAATATTTCTATATTCAGTCACAATGCCATTCAAAGATTCTATTTCAGAGTCAAGGTCTTGAAGAGTTTTCTGCGTATCTGCTTTTATTTTAGCAGCAGGTTGTGAAAAAGCAACCTCAGCAGCCCTTAGCGCCAATTCAGGAAACTTAATCATTGGAGATTTTTCTATAGGTTCACCGGAAGAAGACATTGAATAAAACCAAAATGTCTTATCAGAAACTTTTTGTTCCCAATATCTATTACCTTCTTCAGTATAAGGAGCAATTGCAATATATGTCATTGGTATGTCTGCAAAAAGGCCATAAATATGCCCAATGAAATCAACAGATATTTTAAAGTTTCCACTACTTGCATCAAATTCTATATCTGTTCTATTAACAGCAAGCCTATATGTAACACCACGTCCATAAAAGCCTTTCACCTTAAGTAAAAACAACGGATATGGAAACGAGAACAAGGCTCTATATATTTGATAATTACTACCTTCTTCCAAGTCATTATAATAATGTGATTCCGCTGGCTGCATTACAGTTCCACCACGAACATCAATAAAGACAATATTAACTGTTGGGTGAAGCCAACTGTCATATGTAACTTGAATTGACTCTATTCCAAGGCATTCTGATGTATTTCCTGATGGATTTACCATTGATATATCAGTATAATTTGTTGTAAGAATACCATCAGTGCCACCTAAAAAAGATAAAGTGCCGTTTTTTGTAGAATATTCGTATGATTTCATTTCGCCAGTCATGTCACCAAGTCCGCAAGAATATCTATTAAAGACACGTATTTGCAAATCAACCGCCATATTATAATCTTCATATGGAAAAGTTATTGAATCAGAATACGTCCCTTCTCTGTTTTCAAGCACAGTCGCATTTGGGTCAAAATACCTTAATCTTCCAACGTTATTTTCAAATTCACGCATAAAACAAAAACATTACCCGTAATATTTCTTATTATTTTCTATTGATTTTTGATAGTCAGACAAAGATGAATTCAAAGGATATGGAATCCTAATAGTAACACCATCCGGAATTCTAAACTCCATTGAACCATATTTTGCATTTGCCTGCAAAATAAGCCAAGCATAATCGGGACTGTCGTAAAATTGATAAGAAACCAAATCCAATCTTGTAACACCCTTTTGATATGTTATATATTTATCGCTTGCCTTTTCAGGAACTTCACCAAAACTAACTATATTTATTTTATTTCCTTCCCTAAATTGTGCATATCTGTCAAATGTAACCATATAATTGTATTAATTATAAATTATTTATCATAAGATTTTAGAAAATCTGGCATATAATCAACTAAACGTGTTGACTCCAGATTATCATATATATCTCTCATCATTTTTCCCAAATCATTTTCTTTATTTTGTTCTTCTTGAACATCTTCTTCTGTTATTTTATTCTGTTCTTCTTCAGGCTTTTCAGGATTATTTAGTCTTACATCATATACATATTTACCCTTTCTGTCAGCTTTATTGTCATATACAGATGCATTTGCATAATAATTTGAAGTAACAGCATTTTGAAGTCTTTCTATAGGGCCAGCAAGGTCTTGACCTCCAATAAAATTGAAATTTATATTTATGTTTGCATACATCGGTTGAACGCCAGTACCCTCAGGATTTAAATCCCACTGAACGCCACCGCCAGAATCATAATCAATGCTTAAAGATGTTATACAAATTTTTGTATGGAAAAAATCGCCAATTCTTAAAATACAGTATGGCGCTCTACCGAATGACATGTTTCCGGCATATTTGGTATAATTTGTACTTTCAGAATTATGTAATCCTGAAGACAAATCAACAGTTGGTCCTTGCCGTGTGCATTGATGCAAAAATGTAAGTCTTGCATTAAACCCTTCCGGTGTTATCGAGTGAAATGCTGGGTTGAAATATTTTATTTTGTCAATAACACGTTGATATGCAACCTCATCATCCCTTAGCCCAGAAAAATATAAATATTCATTATCCGCACGATACAATTCATTTGAATTTGCAACATATGAAACAGTTGTCTCTTGTTGTCCAACTAATATATTCTTAGAAATTTCTTCTGCATTAAAATTATCATAGTCTTGATTTTCAACTATTATATTACCATCCTCCAAAACAACACTTGGCGTAGTTGTTTCATCTTCCCATCTTATTCTAAATAATGCATATGCTGAACGTGCCACTTTTGCCTGAATCGTATTAATATCACGCTGCATTGGGTCTGAACTAATATCAAACACCTCTTTTATTCCAGTTCTTGCTTCAGAAAAGAGTTCAGGATTTATTTCACTATTTTTGCTAACCAATACGTTTTTTAAAAAATCAGCACGCCTTTTTGACAATTTTTGATTATTTGTTTGCGTTCCATGTGAAGAAGCAAATCCGCCTAATTCAATACCATCAATTTTTATGTTTTTTTTCTTATCTCCAAAAATAACACCGTCTTCAGAATCCATATTTTTAATGATATCATTTAATTTGTCATATCCGTTATCTCTATTAAAAAAGCCATAAAATTCAATATTTTCATCACCGCCAAAAAGCATTGTCCTTATTTCATTTACTATATCGTTTTCATCAGAAGTGCTGTCAACATTATTCAAATAATATAACGATTCATTGTTATTTGGCAAAATAATATTTTCTATATCAGAATCTTGCCTATTATCCCAATCACCATTTCCATTTTCGTATTTTCTTAACAATTCTATTGATTTTGAATACGGCTCATTCTTTAAATCGTTTGCCGAAAAATTATTTGGGAAAAACAAAACGATTGCTACATTTCTTGTTTCACCATTGTATTTAGGATTGTTATCTGAACGTTTTTCAGGCTCTTCTGTTGTTTTTTTGTCAATGCCAGGATTGCATTGATTATCTAAAGGGCTGCATCCGGCAAAAAACCTAAGTATTTCATTCTCACGTGTTTCAGCATCATCAACAATTTGAGAAGTTCCCCTCCAAACATTTATTATCGAAGGATGGTCTATCAATAAAGTAAAACTAAGTGTACCACTTCTATCAGTATTTGTATATGTATATATCTGTTCCCCACGACCTATAAACTTATTTGCATTCCAATCAACATTTACATTCTCTGTAAATTTAAGATTATAAGGAGGAAACCACATTATTCTCCCTTTATTTGGACCTTGTTGTTCCTTTGATATTCCTGCACCATCCAATTCAATATCACGCCAAGCAAGATTTTCTATGGAAAACATAAAATTGGTAATATCATTCACACCGCTGCTAGAATGCTGTGAAGACATTCTAACAAATCCATTATTCATAAGAACCGTATTATTTGCAAGATATTCACTTCCACCATTATTTGGTCTTAGTTCACTATTTTTCTCTATTATTCTTTGTATGTCAGAAATACCATTAATAGACGAATCAGAATTAAACGGTCTTATCAATCTGCTTAATTTTGTATATTGATGATGTTTTGTCCAAACACGGCAATATGGATTATGATACCCATTTTCTATTGAAGCACCATTTGCCAATAAATTTCTTCCACGAGACAAGCCATAATTTGATTTTGAAGTTACAAGTTCATCATTATCATAATCATGTAAGTCAGTTGAAGACATATGGAATCTATTAACTAAGCTTCCAATCTTCATCTGTTTGAACATATCATTTGTTTTATGAATCAATTTTGAATATCCACTATCCCCAACAAATGGCCCCGATTTATCTTTTATGGTGTCATTTTTACTTTCAAGTTCAGAGTATGTTGATTTGGTTAAAAGACTATTCGGGTCACCCTTGCCATTTGTTATTTTTATTTCACTATATTGTCCAATTTCAGACTTTTTCATCCCAACATTATAGAATCTTAACATATCTCCACTATTTCCAACAGCATATGGATTTGAATATGTATAATGTATAGATTCATTAATATTTTTTGTCCTTGCATCATTGTAGAAGTCAACAATACTTATTGGACCTTTCAAAAAAGATAAGTCAATAATATAATCAGGAATGTCAACATGCTCAAGATATGAACGCCCATTTACTTTTATTCCATTATATGGAGGAAATTTTTTTATATAATCATAATTTATCCTATATCTACTAAGACCACCCTTTCCTTCTATGTTTCCGTTAAAATAATCTATACCAAACCTTTTAATGTCTTTTATGTTTCCTGACTCATAAGTCCTTACTTCATGACCATTTGAAACATTTGCGACCCCATTATTTGATACAGCATTTTCAGCCGACAAGTTAAGGTATTTTTCAGATTCTTCTGTTTCTCCAATACGTGAATCAACAAATTCAGTAAAACTATGTAATTTTTTATAAAAAATATTAGCATCTTTTTTTAAATCATTGTGTTTTACAATGATAGATTTCTCCTGAACATATTCATCTCCAATTTTCATAGGGCTAACAGTCCTACTAAAATCTCCGCCTAAAAAAATTGCCCCATAATCAGTATGTGAAGCATTAGAGTATTCTTCACTTTTTTCAGTGATATTTCTTAAATTTTCGTTTCTTATTGCACTCTCAAATTTACCAAACCCCTCTTCGGTAATAAAAGAAAATGAAGAACTTTCAATAAAATCATCTTGATGATATAATCTTCCTATATAATCTGAATATATAACAGGTTTTCCCAATTTTCCTTCTTCATCATAAACATATGCATTTGTTGACTTTATTTTTGCTTTATCAGCCCTTAATGTCATTCCGTTTCCGAAATTATTTACAAGATTCGAACTTCTTAAGTCATATCCATTAATCCCATTATGAGTAACAGTATAAACGCTTACACCACCGGTTAATCTAATTGTAGTAACAAAAGAAAGCATCGTCTGTAATGCATCCAATGCACCAATTGTTAATGATTTTGCAATATTACCTAATGTTTCCATTTATTCGATTAATATTTATAATTTAACTTTATTTTCAAAAATATCAACAATTAAACAGTTCTCCCCAAAACATTGTTATCTTGACGCAACGAACCAACTTTATGGGCACCTATTTTTTCACTTATAAGTTTACTTATTTCTTCAATGAATGACTTATTACCAAGAAGTTCTTTTGTTATTTCAACTTTTTTGCCATTTGCCCCTTCAAGTTTAATAGTACCCGTTATATTAATGTCAATTTTTCCATTTGTTGCAAAATTATTTGATTTTTCTCGCAAATTTTTATTATTTTGCAATTCAGAAGCCTCATTTTGTTTTGTCTTGCCAAGTGTTTTTATTTCAGGATTAAATCCATTTTCAGGAACACCTTTTACATTTGAAATGCCATCATTTCCTTTTTTCTTTGACCCATTGAGGTCACCAAATAATTTATGTATTACAGCCTTTTCAAATCCATTAAATAATGCGGCAGGACCTATTTTAAATTTATTAAAGTCTGTAACAGAGCCAAGAATTGATTTGATTTTACTTCTGTCTTTTTCTGATTTTTCATCAAATTTTTCAGTTTTAACGCCAAAATGACCAACCCCAACTTCAAAATGAGCAACGCCAAATTTATTTTTATCAATTTTTTCTTTAAGGCCATTTTTATCCATTTTTTTCCTATCTTCAATTGCCTTAAGGATTTCAGTTTCTTCGTTTTCCTCAAGAAGTTTCCTCAAATCTCTTGACATTTTGCCAGTCATTATTGCTTGGTCAATTTCTTTGTTTTGTTCGTCACTATACGTTCCGTTCCTTTTAATATTAGTATTAAATGCTTCTCCATTAAAAAACGCTTGTGCAACAGTAAATGTTCCTTTTGCAATGTTTCCGCCTTTTCCACCAAATATAGATGAAAGAAGTTCATTTCTATTTTTGCGCCTTTTTTCCTTATTTTCCTCTTTTTTCTTTTCAATTTCTTCAACAATTGCAATATCACCACGAGCAATCAATTTCTTCCTCATTCTATTTGACAGTTCGCCTGTTTGTAAACCTTCATCAATCAGTTTGAGTTTTCTTGCATTATATTTCCCTTGCCTTTGAATACCCTTTTTCTCCAACTGTGCATCAACTATTCTTTCACGTTTCTGTTTAACAAGTTTAACTGCACCAACAGTAGCGCCTATAAGAGCGCCAGCTATCATTCCAGGAACACCAAGTGCAGAGCCCCATCCAGCGCCCTGAAGAGCACTTGAACCAATTGTCATTGCGCCATGCGCAAAGCCTCCTTCCTTTATCTTACCCTTTCTAACAAGATTATCTTTCCACAAATCAAGTCCAGTTCCAGCAAGGCCAAACGCAAGGCCAACACCAAGTCCTTTAGCGCCATTGGCAAGAATTTTTGCACCAGCTGTTTTAGCCATTTCTTGTGAAGTTAGTTGAGCAGCCGCTTTTCCAGTTGCTTGTTTTGTGGCAGTAGATACTATAGCTTCTCTTGCGATAGCCTTCTCTGCAATTTTAGTACCGGCATTTCCTATAAGCCCATTTTTAGTAGCAAGTTTCGAACCGACATTAAATAGTTTCTCATTAGCCTGAAGCCCAACAGAACCAAGTCTTTCTACAAATGCAGCCTTTCCAACCGAAGTTCCAAAACGTCCAGCAGCACCACTAATTCTATTTGCAGCACTTCCGACAGCATTATTCATTCCTTTCATAAATGAGCCACCTTTTAAAAAGTGTCCCCATCCACCAAATAGTTGTGCTCCTTTGCTAAAAATGCCCAAAAATCCTTTTATAATACTTCCAGTAGCAATTAATCCTAATAGCCACGTTTGCCTTCCCGCTAATTTTACTAAGTTCTTAACCCCATCTCCAAGGCCAGTATGTTCTGCAATTTGTGCTTTTGCTGCACGATATTGTTTTCTAGTGCCTTCTTCCATATCTTTAAAACTTCTAAGAGTTTTAGCAATATCTTTAATGTCAGCAGCTTGGTCCTGTGTTTCCTTTACCAAGTCTTCATAATCATTGTCACTTAATTGGTCTAAAGTTTTAAATACGCCATTAATTGACACTCCAGCCTTTCCTTCTTCATTAAATGTTGCTGAATTTTTTAACAGCTCCTTCATATCATTATTAAGACCAACAGCATTAGAAGAAGCACTAATTTGTCTTTTTATTTCCTCTCTTTTTGCACCAGCATTTACACTTTCCATCAATTGAGAATAATCCATTCCCATTGCTTGTGCAGCAGCCTTAATACGTTGCTTATTAAACGCAGATACCTCCACTTCACCTGTCTGCTTATTGAATGCGCCCATTCCGCCTACCATATTAATAACTCTGTCTGTAAGGCCTTCCATATCCATAAGGCCTTCATTAAGCATACCCAATGGGTCTGCAATGCTAGCAAATGAACCTCCCAAAACCTGTAGTTTTGATGCAACATCAATCGCACCCTCAATATTACTCACTTTTTCCGCAAAGTTCGCAACTTGACCCATATCAAGTTTAATTGCCGTTGCTTTTTTTGCCATACTTTCAAGACCTTTAAGCCCATTCTTAAAAGTATAATTTTGTGCTATCTTTATGTTTTTTGCAACATTATCAGAATATTTTTCAAACGATAGCCCTTGCTTAGAAGCATCTGCAAACATTTTTCCAGCATGGTCCGCAACTCCATTAAGACTAACTCCGAAATTTTCAAAAGCGGCAGCAAGTTCAATTTCACGTCCATCCATGACAGCATGCATTGCTGCAAGGCTTTCTTGTTGTGTATTGTCTATTCTAAGTGCACGACCAACAATTTGATTATATTTTGACTGAAACTCAATAAGGTCTTCAGGAGATACATTATAATTTATACCAATTTTTGCACTAACAACATTATCAATAGTGGTCTTTCTAAGGCGTTTCATGCCAGCCTCTGTCATTGCAATTGTCTTTGCATACTTTGAAGCAGCATTATCAACCGCAGCCCATGGCTCTACCATGTACTTAACATCATTATACATTCCTTTAAGTAGGTATTTTGTATGGTCAAGTGCACTATTTATTCTACCAATTTTTTGTAGAAATCCACCTTTAGCAGTTCCATTTCCTGAGCCAGCATTACTTCCATCGCCGTTTCCATCGCCGAATCCATCACCGTTTCCATCACCATATGCAATGTAATGTACGTCTTTTTGTATATTTCTCAGCAATTCTATCTCGTTATAGTCCATTCAAATAGTATTTTTCAAATATAAATAGGTGTAAATTAATTTCTAAAAAACAAAAAAAGCGGTTTTTACCGCTTTTTATTTTGTTCTTGTTCAAGTTTTGCAAACGTATTAATTGATTCGCCTTCGTATGTTCTTATATCACTCTTTTCATATCCTTCAATAGCTTTGTTTTCGGCTTCTTGTTCAATGTTATGTTTACGTATCAACGACCTTCTGTCTTGTATAGGCAAGTGCATAATCATATCCCAAGACATGCCTATATGCTTAAAGCATCCCCATTCTTCTTCAAGAAGGTTTTTAGAATACTCATTCGGGGATATTAAGAAAAAGAAATTGGTCAAGTTGCAGAAAGGTTGTGAATGAGCCACCTCCAAGACTCTCAGGCCTTTTAATTTCAATATTATAATCAACTCCAGGCTCATTTTTTTGCATATATTTTCTTAATGCAGAAGAATCCCTAACATTCATTTTCATAATAAAATCAGAAATATATTTTTTATCAGTAATTCCGTCAATTGCCATTATTAATAAATTCATTCTATTTGTAAGTGTATGATTAAATCTTATTGCCTCTTCAGAATCCATTTCATCAGCCCACTTTTCAATTGTTCTTATTGATTTTCTTATGTTTATTTTATCTTCTTTACTAACCTCATTATCAGATTCAATAAATGAATCAAGTGTATCAACACATTTTTTTATTGCTTCCAATCTAAGTTTAGGGTCTTCTGATTTCTGCATTTTATCAAGCAAAACAATATCCCTATGTGTTGGAAATCTGAATTTTACTATTTTTTTACAAACAGGCAATTCAAAATCAAACCATCCGTTTGCATCTCCTTTCAAGTTAAATTCCTTATATTTTAATTTTGAAAGGTCAACAACAGTTTCAAATTCTTTTCCTGTAACATCATCAGTTGCACTAATAGGATATTCATTTCCATAACCACTCGCCCTTAAAAACAAAATAATCGCCTCCCTATCACCTTCAAGTAAATCCATTGGCTCAATTTCTTGGCTTAAAAGTTTCTCTTGCAAAATATAATCCAAAATAAGATTATCCCTATAAAGATTTGGAGAAACAATCATGTTTTCATCATATGCAGTAAGATATGCAACTGATGCTTTTGAAATTTTATCTTTATATCCTTCACCCTTTGATGGTAAAGGAATCACATCGAATGCAGCCTCAGGATTGTAATTTCCCTTTGTTGGAATATATTCCTGTTCTAACTTTGTTGCTGTTGCGCTAACGGCTTTTTCCAGTTCTTTTTTCCTGTCTTCATCCATTTTATTCATCATATCAACAATTGTTGATTGTTCTGTCGATTTATTTACTGATTTCTTTCTGCCAGTTTTCTTTAAATCTTCTTCATTCCCGCCACATTCAACATATTGTCTTATAACATCATCCTGTGCTTCATTTATTAATTCTATTTCCTTATCAATGTCACTTTGCGTATACTTTTTTGTTCCATCTTTTGTAAGAGCCTCTTTCATTCTTTTTTCTGTTGACTTTTTTGTGTTTTCATACATGTCAAAAGAATATTTCAACTGTTTCAAAATTTTTTCTTTTGTATAACCATTATCTTCTGCCATACCATTAATGTCTTTTCTTTTTATTTTCGTCAATTATCATCTTTTCTGTATATTTATTTATCCAACTTTTTAATTCTTTCATGACTTTTTGTGGGTTTTTATTTATATCATGTTCCCAAAATCTTAATAACGGAATTGAATTTAAATCAGCCCATTTGTTCTTTATTTCATCAATTCTTTTATTTTTTTTCTGCATTGGTGACATTTCTTCATAAAGTTTTCCATATCCGTGATAAAAATCCCCATCAACTTCTATAAGAACCCTTTGTTCAGGTAAATAAAAATCATAATATCTTTTTATATCTTCCGCCAAATATTGGTATTTGTATTTAACACCAAGTTTATCCAAAAACTCTTTGGCAAATTTTTCCTCAAGTTTTGAAGTGCCATATTCTTTGTGCATTTTCTTGCTTCGTTCAGCAGCCTTTCTTATAAATTCTCTTTTAGTTGGCTTTACCTTTGTATTTTTCTTTTTTTTCTTCTGCTGTACAATATTATTCCTTACAGGTTGAGATGTCATGATTTTTACACTCCAATGTTATCTTCACTTTTATATCTTCTATTTCATTACTTAACGGCTTTTTATCAATACTACACAATTTAGAAATAGTATAAGAATCCGTTCTTATAGCATACTCTTCTTTATTTAAATATTTAATAATAATTTTTTTATCTTTTATAATGTCGAAATTTGTCTGAAAATATTTTTCAACACAAAATTCTTCGGATTCATAAAATGTAACAGCCAATTTATATTCTGATAAAAACTCTACACTCTTTATTAGTTCAGAAGGAATATCAATAAACTCAACAACCCATAAAGCAGAAGATATTCTATGATATTTTCTTTTAATCGATGATTTAAGTTTCTCAAATTCATTATACTCATTTCGTTCAGGATATCCATAAAATTCATTTTCAAACAATTTAAATGAATCGTAAGATTTTAAGCGTTTAGGAACATAAAACACATTATCACTCATATAAGTTATCGTTTTTTTTGTTATACTTTTTTTTGAAAAAATAATTTTCTTTAAGCGCATTTATTGTATTTTGCATTTTTTCACAAGTTTCTGAAAACTTAACGACCTCATCAAAAGGCAGTTCGAACCATTCCCCAAGTGACCTATCTGCAAAATACTTGGTATGAAGCATTTTTTCCATAATAAACGGATGGTCTGTATTATAACTGTTTATCAAGTATATTTTCCCTGAATTACCAGTTTGGAGTTTTTTTATTCTGTTTTCTATTTTACCTGTCGTAACACCAATTTTATACTCACCTTCTTTTCCACTATCGCCAAGCAAATACACTACGCCCATTATTTTTTTATTAAATATACATTATACTAATATGTTAGTCAATAATTTTTTAAAATTAGACTATTTATAAATGAAAATATTAATATTGTTATGAAAAAGAAAACAATTAAAGAAAATATTCAACAAATGAAAAAAATCTCTTCAAAAATGCCTAAATCAATAAACGAGGCAATTAATTTTGGGGAACAGCCATATGAAGAAGATGATGAACTCATGGACAATGACATGGTAGATGAGCCAGAACATCAAGAAGAACCGGAAGAAAAAGGAATGGATGTGATGCAATTTGTTGACGATATTAGGAAAAAATCACTTAGGGGTATGGCTCAATTAGCAGATAACCCAGATGATGAAAGATATCAACTTTTAAAGAAAATTTGGCAAATATGTGATAAAAAGCCAGAACAACAAACAGCATTTAGCAATCCAAATCAAGGAAATATGCAAGGCAATCCACAACAAATAAATGGTGGGAGCCAAAGAATATAAACTAACGTAAAAAATAATAAAGTTAATTAATTAATTGATAATGAGTGATTTACTTTTAAAAATGCCTAATGTCTATGAACCACTAAGGAAAAATAGATTTATATTCAGGTTCCCAGCAGATTTAGGCATACAAGAATGGACAGTAGAATCAGGAAAACGCCCTTCAATAAACCAAAACGCAACTGAAATCCAATTCCTTAACACTTCAACTTGGGTTTTGGGTAGATACACTTGGCAGGAAATGCAATTGACATTCCGTGATGCAATTGGTCCTTCAACCACACAAGCAATTATGGAATGGGTCAGACTTGGCTCAGAAAGTATAACAGGTAGACAAGGATATGCAGCAGGATATAAACGCGATGTGGAACTTGAGATGTTAGACCCAACAGGCGCTGTTGTTCAGAAGTGGATTTTAAAAGGGTGCTTTTTAACAAATGTTGAATTTGGTGACCTTAATTATTCAGAAGATGGATTGGCAACAATTTCTGCGACATTGAGGCCTGATTATTGTATATTGTGCTATTAATTAATAATCAACAAATTACAAATTATTTTAAAGCAGCATCTTTTGCTGCTTTTTTTTTATTTTGTTCATATTAACAGACCTTTTATGGCTTATTTTTTTAAAAAATAAAAGACACATTATGGTCCTATTTTTTGACTTTTTGAATATTTATTTATATAATATATAATAAACAAAAAAATTAATGAGTAAAAAAAATACAACAAAAACTTTTATAGAAAAAGCAAAACAAATACATGGAGATAGATATGACTATTCAAAAGTATCTTATACAAACAATAAAACTAACATAACAATAATTTGTAAAAAACATGGAAAATTTTCTCAAAGGCCAGATAAACATTTAATTGGACAAGGATGCCCATTCTGTTCAAAAACAATGAAGAGTTCTAATAGCTCGTTCATTAAAAAAGCAAAACAAATACATGGAAATAGATATGACTACTCAAAAGTTGAATATGTTAATAGCCACACAAAAGTTTGTATAATATGCCCAGAACACGGCGAATTTTTTCAAGACCCACATAACCATTTAAAAGGAAAAGGTTGTCCTATATGTTCAAAATCAATCCATAAGAATAAAAAATACACAACGGAAACTTTTGTACAAGAGGCAAATAAAGTGCATAATTGTAAATATGACTATTCAAAAACAGAATACGTTGATATGCTTACAAAAGTTTGTATAATTTGCCCTAAACATGGAGAATTTTATCAATTGCCATATTTGCATCTTAAAGGTTCATCTTGTAAAAAATGTTCCCATGAAGAACTTGGTTTGTCAAAAAGATTAACAACCGAAGATTTCATTGAAAAATCAAACAAAATACATAATAACAAATATGATTATTCAAAAACTGAATATGTTACGGGAAAAAACAAAGTTTGCATAATATGCCCAAAACACGGCGAATTTTGGCAAGCTCCATGGAGGCATCTTGACGGAAACGGATGCCCAAAGTGTGTTCATCATATATCAAAAGCAGAATCTGAAATTTTTGATTATGTTACATCATTAATTGGAAAAGAAAATGTAATACAAAGCGAAAGAAAACTAATTCTTCCAAAAGAAATAGATATTTATGTTCCGTCATTAAAAATTGGGATTGAATATAATGGACTTTTTTGGCATTCAAACATAGAAAAAAACAACCATTTAAAAAAACTAAATGCTTGTAAAGAAAAGGGGGTAAAACTAATCCAGATTTTCGAAGATGAATACGTAAACAGCAAGGATATTGTACTAAACAAGATAAAGCATTTGGTTGGTGTTAGCGAAAACCTTCCAAAAATAATGGGAAGAAAATGTGAAATAAAGGAAATTGACAATGGCTTGGCTAAAAGTTTCCTTAACAAATACCACATACAAGGATATGGTCCTTCTACAATTAACATTGGTGCATTTTTTAACAATTCGCTAATAGCCGTAATGTCGTTCAAAAAAGAAACAAAAGAAAGCAATAGATGGGAATTGGTTAGATTTGCAAGTGATTACAATTACATTTGCCAAGGTGTTGGTGGTAAACTGTTCAAATATTTCGTAAGGGAATACGGTCCTGACGTTATTAAATCCTTTGCAGACAGAAGATGGACAATAAACGAAGAATCAAATGTCTATACAAAGCTTGGATTTGTATTTGACGGATATACAGCGCCGGATTACAAATACTTCAACCCTTCCGATGGAATCAAAAGGCAGCATAAGTTTGGCTTTAGAAAAAAAACGCTAAACCATAAATATGGATTACCGTTATCAATGACAGAATCAGAAATGACGAAACAACTTGGGTATGAAAAGATATACGACTGTGGCTTAATCAGATATATATGGAAAAAGGCTGAATGTTAATTTCAGCCTTTTTTTTACTTTTAATTATAAATATATTTTTCCAAAAATTCTTGTTCGCTTATTACATGCATCAATTTATCCCTGTTTTTTTCAAAATCATTCCATTCATATATTGATTTGTCAAGATAATGTAAATATTTCCAATCAGGAGTATACTTTATGACACCGCATCCAAAATCACAATCAACTACATCATAGCCTATAAATTGTTTATTCAATTCAGGAATGCATTTCCAAACATCACCGTTCCATTCAATGACTTTTCTTGGTATGATTTGTGAAACTTCTTGTGAAGGAAGACAATCATGAACAATTATATAACCACCTTCATTAAGATGTTTCAGCCCATTTATAATATCCTTACCGCATTGCCTTTCTGTGTGTAATCCATCAATAAAAATTATATCATACTTTAAACTTGTTTTTTCAAAAAAATCATCAGATGTTGTCCTAAATGTAAGATATGGAAGTGCCCTTTTTATTTCTTCTTCTAAGTCATCTTTACTTTTTCCACAATCAATAAAATCAAAACTATTATCACGTACAATAAAAGGGTCAACACTATGTTTTGTTAAACAATTAATTTCCACAAAATTATTAAATGGATTATCAAGCCCAATTTCCAAATATGTTTTAAATCCATTTTTTTCTATTAAATTATTTATAATATCAGTTCTGCATAACATAATAATTAATTATTTTTTTTTATTTTTATTATATACATAATTCATTTTTCATAAAATAAAATTGTTCTTTAAACTTTTCATTATCTCCAAAATAATTTACAACATCTTCAATTTTACAAAAATAAGTATGAAATTTACTTGTTCTTACTGACTTATTTTCAAAACTACCAAGTTTTTCAATATTATAAACTTCTCCAGGAAACTTTTCAAAAAAATATTTAGAATAACATCGTGTAAGCATACTGTTGTTGATATTATCAATGTCATATTTCAATTTTCCGGCATTAATCCAATAAAAATTACCTGCATACCAACAATTATTTTTGTTGAATTTTACAATTTTATCTATTCTATCGTCTAGTAGATACGCCCCATATAATGCTTTTCTTTCATGATAAACAAGTTCATTAACAACATCATAAACATGTTCTAAATTATAATACCAAAGGCTACTAATCCATAATTTTATTGATTCTTCATTATATTTACCAAAATTACTAATGCCTTTTGTATGTGCACAAAAAACAAGTCCATCAATGCTATCAAGTTTATCAATCACCTCTGTTTTGAAAGCGCCAGATTCATGTAAATCATTATCTTTAATTACTTTAAATTCAACATCATTTACATGAAGATTTTTTAAAATATTAATTTTTGTATCTATAATTAATTCTTCATCATTTTCTTTTAATGAAATTACAAAAATTGCTTTATCAAATATGTGGCTATATTTATTAAGATACCATAAATGCATCTTAATAGCAATGTTTTCTAAAAAATTATGAAATGTATAAAAATAAAAAAACAAAATCTTTTTCACTATTAGTTTCTTTTAATTTTCCCATCATCAATCATACATTGCAAAAGTGACTCAGACCAATGTGGAATCTTAATTCCAAATTCATTTTCAACTTTCGTTTTGTCAAGAACTGAATACATCGGCCTTTTGGCTTTTGTCTTGTATTTCTTTGTTGTGATTGGAATTATGTATTTCTTTTGATACTGGCTAACTTCAAATTTAATATCAACAGGGTCTTTTATCATTGGCTCATATGGACCGAAATTTTGATAGAATGTTTCTATCATTGAAGCAAAATCATACCATGACGCAATTCCGTTATTTGAAAAATTATAAATTCCTTTAACTTCTTTGTATTTATTTGAAGCAATTAAATCTCTTACTATAAACAAAGCCAAATCTTTTGCATATGTTGGCGTTCCTATTTGGTCATTAACTACATTTGTTTCTTTTTGCTCACGTATTCTTTCAATCATTGTCCTATAAAAATTGTGGCCATATTCAGAATAAAGCCATGAAGTCCTTAAAACAATTCCTCTGTTGTATCCAACAACAAAATTGTCTCCACCTAGTTTAGAAGCGCCATAAACATTTAATGGATTTACATTTGAGTCTTCTTTGTATGGCTTACTTGATTTTCCATTAAAAACATAATCAGTTGAAATATGAATTAAATATACACCATAAGTTTCACATAGTTTTACTAAATCTCCAACCCCAAGATAATTTACACCAATTGTATCAATTGAATTTTCTTCCGCTTTTTCTACATTTGTATATGCAGCACAATTTACAACAATATCAGGCTTAAATCTTTCAAATTGTTCAGCCATTTGTCCTTTATTTGTCAAATCAAACAGGTCTCTTGGCATAAATACATATTTATTTTCAGCATCAAACTTTCTAAATATATCAACAATGCATCTTCCGAGTTGTCCTTCAGCACCAGTAACTAAAACATTCATTTTTTTTTAAAAAAATCTAATCAATTACAGTCCAAATTTCAAGTAATTTTTCAAAATTTTCATAACTTATCTTTGTATATCCATTTTCACAAAATTCCTTTCCCCAAGAATTTCTTATTATAAATCCTTCTGAATCATATCCAACAATTGATATTGCGTGGTATCCGTGCAATGTAGTACCAACTTTCTTGTTCCAAAAATCGCAATGGTTGCCATATACAGGCAAAGCACCAAAACAAGGCCCATTTGAAACTATTGCAAATTTCAAATCATCTATTTTGTTTATTTTTCCATAATGCCCGATTTTTAAAATTCCAATTGCAGAATCAACGCCATTATGCCTTAAATATTTAAAAGCCGCCTTGAATGTCATTCCGTCTCCCTTGTTTTCACGGCTATTGTAAATATCAAACAAAACAATCGCATTATCGTTATTTGTTAATGTATTCAAATTTGCTTTCCAATTCAAGTATGCAGACATTGAGCAAGGTACACATATTGATAGTTTTCCTTGATTTATCACTTGTGGCAATACATTCACATAAGAATATTTTTCAGGCAAATCTGCATCTTTCGGGCACTCAAACAAAATTTCAGTGCCGTTTATTATTGAAGGAACAAACCCCAAATTATCTATGTTTTTCATTGTTCAGCAATTCTTTTTGTTATTTTATATGGCTCTCTTTCACCAAGAAGAATATATATCACTTCATTTTCATCTGAATATGATTTCAAATAAAGTCTTTTCGTGAAAACAGAATCTGTTTCATAGTCAATGAAACTTGTTTTTATCCACTTGTCATATGTCGGAATCATATCCACTTCGCATATGGAATCAAGTTGGTGTTGCGTTATTGTCATTTCATATAGATTAATCATTATTGGTGCTCCAAATGTTATTTCACCAACATTCTGATGTGTTTTGCACGAAAACAATAAAAACACCATTAGCAAAAAAGTAAAAATTCTTTTCATAACATTTATTTTTTCATAAATAGTTATTTAATTCTTCAACATCAGTAAAAATATAATAACCATTAAAATGCATATTTCTTGATTCAGTCACTAATTGTTTATTTTCATTTGTTGTAAAATACAAAAGACTAATATTATTTTCTTTACATAATATTTGTTTATTCAAATCAAGTTCTATAATATGTTCATATTCATTTTCAGCCCATTCATTTCCTTTTCCGGCAAAATCAGTTGGCATAAAATGCTGTATTCCTTGACACTCTATTGCAATATTATAATCAGGTAAATAAAAATCTATCGCCTGTTTTCCAAAATTTTTATTATGTTTATATTCCGATATAAACACAATATTTTTTTCTTTTAAAAAAAGTCTAATTTGCCTTTCAAGTTTACTTTCACTACATCCAGGACATCCAACCCCTTTAATTATATTGTGTGGTGATATTAAAAATTCGCCATGCTCACGACATATTAATATTGATTTGTCATGTGTTCTAACATATGAAAATTTTGAAAAATCATATTTTTCTTTCAACCATAGTGGTAATTTATTTAAAAATTCTTCAGTTGTATATTTGTGATTTTTTGAACATCTTGGGCATCCTGCTTTCTTATCAATATGTCCTGTTGGGTCTTGCCAAAATTCACCATGTTCATTACCAAATTCATCTTTTTCGTGACAAATTATACAAACTTTCGTTCTATTATTAACATATTCAACTTTTGAATAGTCATACTTATCACCATGAATTTTTTTTGCTTTTTTTATAAAACTTTCTTTTGTTAATGCATTATTTTTTGATGAATTTATATAACGACAAACAGGGCACCCTCTTCCTTGTATATGTCCATCTGGCGTTTGCCAAAATTCACCATGTTCTGAACATATAATGCATACTTTTTCTTTACAATTATTATATTTAACTTTTGAATAATCATATTTATTTTTATGAACAAAGTTTGCTTTTTCTATAAAATCATTTATTTTTTTTTCATATATAACTTTTTTTTTAATAAATAGTGAAAATCCTGAAAAAGTTTTTTTTAATGAAAAAAAAATTACAAAAAAGCCAATGAAATCCATTGGCTTTATTAAAATACTGTTAATCAGTCATTTTCAAATTGAACCGACTCCGGATATACAACAAATGATATTGATACGTATTCCAAAGCAGGTGTTGGCTTAATCATAATCTTACATGGAAGAATGTGTTGGTCTCTTGTTTCAGGAGTTACTTCAGTAACGACCCTATAATCAAATATACCTCTATTTGATTTTACTTCTGCAAGAATTGGTTCAATCAAACCTCTAAATTGTTTTTCAAGAGCATCGTCATATTGTTCAAATATCAAGTGTTTTGACGCTGAAGTGACAAGTTTCTTAACTCTAATCATAAGTCTTCTTACATTGATTCTGTTAAGAGGGCTATCAATTTCATAAGCAGTCTTATTACCCCAAACTTTAACACCATCTTTTCCGAATGTCTTGATTGGATTAATTCTATTATTATATAATACATCCTCATCAACTAAAGTTGTCTTTATTGCGGCTTTTTCACATACAACGGTTCCACGAGAAATACCGGCTGGCGTATACCATGGGAATAATGTGTTGTCTGTGTCAGCAATGTTTCTAACAACATCTTTTGTCGGAGGCAAATACAAATATTCATTTCTAACGGTGTCTTTATACAAAATCCATGGGAAATATGTACAAGCATATGAAGAATTGATTTCAGTTTCATCAAACAACGAAGAAAGTTCTTCAACATCAAAAATTGGTGATATACCGTATCCTTCTGCTGTAGTAACAACAGGTCTGTAGTCACAATATGGTGCGTTCATTATATATAAAGCATCTCCGCCCCTACCGTCTTCAGGGTCTTCTATCATATGAATTGCGTCCTGCGTTAAAAGCGAACTGTTCATCCAATCAATTCCAGGAGTAGCAAACAAGTTTATTTCTACATCTTGAGGATTTGAAAACACTTGATATCCAGCCAAGAATGCATAATAGTCGCTTGTGTTGTTCATATTTTGAGGAATCTTATAATAATCCCAATTACAAACCGGGCCATATATATTGCTTTGTCCGTATACATTTGCATTAAATTCATTTAATGTAGTTCTATATCCTCTATGAACATCCCATCCATCAAAACCTCCATAGAAACAAACAGTAAACTTACGAACAGCAGGGTCTTTATAAATTGTGTCATTCATATAGCCAGCATTCATAACCCTTGGTGCATATTCTTCTTTATCAGGTGCTCTTTCTGCTGTAATTCTAGGAGCATAGTCATATGCTGTAACCTTCTTTCCAGAAACACATATAAATCCATCATTATATTCTTCTCCATCAACTAAAACTATGTCATTGCTTCCTGATTCTTCATCAGATTCTATTTTTTCAAATATTGAATCCATATGGAATCCTTTTGTATATTTAGCATCAAGTACATAGCAGCAACTGTCATCATCGGCACATTGTTCTGACTTTGCTTTTCCTCCAAGTTCATCATTATACAACTTGGTTCCTTTGAAAGACAAGAAATCAGTATCAACGCTTGAAAGGCCAAAATATTGTTTCTTTGCTTTTATTTTTGGGTCAAAAACAGTATTATATGTTATATCAGGAACTGAAATATCATAATCAGGGCAAGGATACCCTAAAAATCCACAAGGAACGCTTCCACTATAGTCTTCATTATCATCAGCAAACATAACTGTGATATACTTTGACTTTGTTGCAAACAATCCATCACTTGTACCAATCTTATATCCAATATACGAAGAATCTCCCTTTGTCATTGTACATCTTGAGAATTTTTCAAGTATAATAGGATAAGTATCATTATCGTTGAAATCTCTAACAACAACATCAAATGTACCATCATAAGGATTTATCCTTTCAATTGAAACCTTAACTTGATAATTTGATGCATTACCATCGGAAATCGTTAATAATTTAAATAACCTTCTAAGGGTAATCTTTAATCCACATGCAGCATCTTCTCCGTTTGATTCTTGTGAAGCATATGCTTCTGATACAAGCCAAGGAGTTTGTGCGCATCTATATTGGCTCTTATAATCACTATATGTTTCTGAATCAAGTACTGTTATTTCTTTCTGTATTTCAGGTTTTTCTGTATCAACATTACTGTCATATCTCATACCTTCTTCAAAAACAGCCTCAACATATATTGAACTTTTACCATTTTCAGGGCTTGAACTAATTACTTTATATATATAATCACTATCCCTTGGGTCTAATGTAACATTATATATTTCAGTTCCCCCATTCTTCAAGTTTGCAGTAATACACAACTTTTTATACGAATCAATTACTTTTACTGCTTCACTTGTGTGACATTTTGAAGAATAAAAAGCTGGTTTGTAATCACTAATAGTTATTCCGGTAACTAATTCCTCAGCGTTGTCATTATTTGGCGCACATATACCACCATCTCCAGGAACATTATATGACATTTTACTTCTTAAAACAATCAATGGTTTTACTTCTCCTTTTGTAGTTTTAACTTTAACAACCCATGCTTTTCCTGCATCATATCCTGATAATCCAAGAACCCTTACAACGTTAAGCCTCTTTGATTTCGTCAAGTAACTTTTTGCAATATATGGAAGCTCGTACTTTGGCAAGCCTGTTTTTCTGAATTTTTCAGATGATGTTCCTCCAAAGTAATCAACAAAATCATTCCAATCTGTTATTTCAATGTTTTCAAAAGCAGGACCATATAATGTTTCTCCAACAAGTCCAAGACTTGTAATCCCAAGACTATTAACTGAATAAGTTACATCTTTTTCTTCAGTATAGACACCAGGTGAAACATGTCTGCCTCTTGCATCACTTATCATATTGTTTTATTTTTTTTACTTTATTATTTTCTTTATAAATAGCACTAAAAAACCAAAAAACAAATTACATTTATTAAAAATAATCTTTATATTCAATATTATTCTTTTTCAATCACACTTGTGAAATCTTTCCCTTTGAATTTTATTACAGAATCTTCAAAAGCCTTATATCTTGAAACAGAATCAATTTTTATAAGGTCGTTCATGCTAATTTTTATTGGTATATCCAATATTATATCAACATCATCATAGCAAGAACTTTCAATGTTCTGTAAATAATAGTCTAATGTTTGATTGTTTCCATTAGAATCCACCCACGAATACTCTTTTCCATTTATTAGCAGCCTAAAATATCTCGTGTTTTTCAGTATTATTGATGTTATTTCAGAATCACAATCCATTCTGAAACTATGGCCGTTTTTATCTCTTGGTATTGTTGTTATTACATCTATTGGCTCATATTCATAAGGATTATTTTCATTATCGCACTCAATGCTTTCTATAATTGTTTTTGGTTTTGTTTCGCCATCAAAGCATTCAAGAACAAGCATTGGCTGTTCGACAACCCTAAAACTATCCTTAGGCATTATATAAGCCATAACAGTTATTAAATACGATTGTGAATAATAACGCCTGTCATCAATGTTATATTCAGACTCGTCTGATATATCTGTCAACTTCATTGGAATAAAATGTCCGTTTGGCCTTATGTAACAATCAATTGCCTTAAATTTTTCATTCATCATCATATTGAATTCATTCAATAATTGATATTTGTTTGTGAAAATTGATACAGTATATATAAAATCAATTGAAATTGGCTGTTTAACTCTATAATCAATGAAATATCTATGCCCGCTTTTATCAACAGCATGAACTCTCTTCATCAAAAAATCAATATTGCCAGGAATATTCCTTGTATCACCAACTATACTACCCAATTTTGGATTATTTTCCCTTGTTATTGCCTTAAAATTGAGAATTAAGTTCTTTTTATCATCAACATTTTGCCATGATTGAAGATATTCTGAAAATCTTTGGTTTGAAAGCATTAAATAAGTTGGTAATTTTTGTTCCTCGAATGAAATGTCCAAATCTTCGGAAACCCATCTTTCAAATTCCTTGTCTATATCTTCATATTCCAAAGGTTTTGGCAACGGAGTGTTATCTTGGAGAACTTCTTTCACCAAATTTTCACGTCTTTCTTTACCAACAATATTTCGTTTAAGTTTTATAATATTTTTATAATTTCTACTCATTTAAATGAAAATATTTTTTTTAATAACTTCTTTTTACTTTTGAATGAATTTTCTATCGTATAAATAGAACTATACACTGTGCATTACCCATTAAACTCATTAGAATCTATAGAAACTGCAATAATTTGTCTAGCATAAGGTTTTTTTCCGAACAATGTAAACTTATTTGAAGTCATATTTACCCTTCCATCGTCAACTACCGTGAAATATTCACGATGTTCTGTGTCTATTTGTATCCCAATGTAATCGCCTCTTGAAATATCACAATGATTTTCTTCAAGCGTTGATAAAAGTACACTAAAAGTAAGTTTTCCTGTTTTGGCATAATAACCTGTTTGAATTTTGTTGTTATATGCCTTAGTTTCAGCGTCACTTATCTCGTAAATCACCGGAAGAACAATAGGAGTTTTGAATCTTATGGCATCTTTTGAAGCCTCATTATACGTGTCGTTAACTTTTGTCTTTTCATAATCAACTTGATAAAGAATTATCTCCTGATTTGCATCTTGTTCCAAATATTCAGTGGCAAAACCTACTTCCAAATCAAAATCCTCCATTCCAAAGAACTTATTGTTCCTTGTTACAGGTACTTTGTTCGTATTTTTTGTTTGATTAAATTCAAGTGCCATTTATTTTTAATTCTTTAAAGATAAATAGTAAAATCATAATAAAAAAATGTTTCTCGTGCGTGTGGTATACTAGTGCTTCTAGAAATAATTTATTAAATAATTATTAAATTAATAATATAATTAATATATTATAAAAAAACTAGTTCTTATAGCACTAGTATTTGTTTTTTAAAAAAAGTTTTTGTAAATAATATTTAGAAATTATATAAAATTTAATGTTTAACACGATAAAAGGAAAAAATGAAGCAATAGACATACTAAACAACTATAATGGGCCAAACCCATATCTTTTGAGGCTTAAAAGAGACATCGTTTTATGCAGAAAAACAGATTTACTTAGTGACTATGTAGTCGAGTATATAAAGAAAAACCATGATTTTTCGCCAATTCAGATAAACAAGAACGTTTCTGTCGCTGATTGGTATGGTGAAAAACTAAAAAATGACTATGAATTAGAATTTGTTCCTCAAAAGATAAGAATTTACACATATTTTGGGGAAACATCAATTGCTTTCCATTGCACTATTAAATATAGGCAAAACATGGAAACGATGGAGATTTTTCTACCAAAGAAAGCGGTACTTGGAAACTTCTTGATTGGAGATTATCACTCTGTTCAAGTGGATTTTGACCGTTATGACAACTTATCAATGTCAAAAGACCCGAACAGGATACTTAAACCTCACCAAAAGGAAGCAGTTCAATTCCTTTTACATAGGAAAAAGTGCATTTTGGCAGACGGAATGGGCTTGGGTAAAACGTGTTCATTAGCAGTTGCTGCAATAGAAGGTAATTTTGATTCTGTTTTGATTATTTGTCCCGCTTCTTTGAAAACAAATTGGCGTGACGAATTGCTTTGGTATGCAAATGAACGAGATATAAGTATAATTGATGGTGTTAATGACAAAACAAAGCCTGAATTAGAGAAATTACTTGGGTATAAAGTAGGAAACTCAGGTCTAAAACGTGAACAATTACTCGAAGAGGCAAAAGAAATTGGAAAATGGAAAGATAACAGGTTTGTTATTGTAAATTTTGACATTCTTGATGAATTTTATAAAATACCAAAGACAAGAAGTGCAGAAAATATCAAGATAGCATATGAAAATAGCCCTATGCTTCAATATGTCACGAATAGAAAAACATTGTTAATCATAGATGAGGCACATCGGCTTTCAAATTCAAATTCTGATAGATTTAAAATTATAAATGACCTAATTAAGAGAGGTAATCCAAATAGTATATACCTTGCAACAGGTACACCTATCACCAATAATCCGTCAAATTTTTATTGTTTGTTAAAACTTCTCAATGAAGACATTACTCTTGATTGGAATTATTACATGGATAGATTTTGTGGTGCCATGAAGATACCTGCTAAGGGTGAGAAAGAAAAATGGTCCAAGTTTTTCTTTGAAAAGAAAAAACGTGAGTATGGAAATGCAGGAAAAGTTGCGCCGACATGTTGGGGAGAACTTACATCTAAGGAAAAAGATGAGTTAAAGGAATACATTAATGCAAATGCAAGGAAAATCACAATTTTAAAAGACCCAACGAATCTTGAAGAGTTAAAACTTAAAGTATCACACATATATTTGAGACGTACAAAAGAAGATATTGCAGAAGGATTGCCAAATAAGACAGTTCACGAACTATTCTATGATTTCGATATGAAGCAAGAGTTTGAATATGCACGTCTTTGGGAAGAATATGAGGCTGCACAACTCGAATTAGACCCAACAAAGGAAATAAATAAAGATTTGCTTGAGGGTGCTGTTTATAGAAAATATTGCTCAAACCAAATGGTTCCAAATACAATAAAATTAGTTGATAAATTTATAAAAAACGGAGATAAAGTTGTAATAGCAACTTGTTACGATGAAGAACTTTATACATTACGAGATTATTATGGGGATAAATGTGTCATATATAACGGGAAAATGTCATTAAAACAAAAAGATGAAGCTAAAAATGCATTTATTAATAATCCTGAAAAATTAGTGTTTATTGGAAATGTACAGGCGGCATCTGTTGGTATAACTTTAATTTGTTCACATATTTTAGTTTTTAATAATATTACATATGTACCTTCAGACGAAAGGCAGTTTGAAGATAGAATCCATAGAATAGGACAAACAAAAGATTGTGATATATATTACCAATTCTTTAGAGGAACACAATATGAAAAAATTTGGAATACTGTTATGAAAAAAGAATTATCAATAAATCAAGTAATTAAAAAAGAAGATGAAAAAAAATATTAAAAAAGAATTAGTTAAAACATATTTTTCTATAAAAGGTTTTTTAAAAACTGTATTTAAATTGAAAAAAGAAAAAGAATATACACCAATGGCTGTTTTATCATCATCAGACTACATAACAAAATATTATTATAGGGGCGATAGAACTTTCTGTATTATAAGACAAACGATAATACCAGTAATAGGTGGTGAATTTTTTGATACAAATATAGTGAAATATAAATATTGGGAAATTGGTGTTATGAATTTTAAATAACATAATAAAGTAAATTATCATGGAAGAATATTTAGCGTTTGTTGATTATATTGGAAGAACAATAGATGGAAAATATATTTATAGGTTTGATTTTACTGTGGATGCTGATAGTGTGTGGGGTGAATACTTTAATGTAACACCGGCTGGAATAGTTCCCGATTTGCAGCCTGATATAAATTCATTATCGAAAAGTTGTAAGGTAAATTTCCAAATAGAAATGCAATTGGCAAAGAAAAACTATTGCTTTTCAATGCAAGATTGTATAGATGGGATAATACCGTTGATTTTTTCTGAAATTTCAGAAAATTGCATTGAGTATAATGATGCACCGCTTTTTTTTAAGTTTGGTGAAAATTTTGAAACAATAAAAAATGTTCTTCAATCAATTAACATTGAACCATATGACATTGAAGATGTTAAAAAAGGCGATGAAAGCGCAATTGATGATTTGATTGATAATATTGATTTAATAAACGGAGAAAACGATGACTATATATAATTTAATTGGAAAAGTTGAACACGGAAATTCACATTATGTGGGGGAATCATTTGACAATTTTATGTTTAAAGAGGTAAGACCTTATGTTCATGGCAAAAGAATGATTAAAAGAAGCCTTTATAGATACAAATTAATAACAAAATTTTATAAATTGATTTAAAATGGAAAAAGAAGATAATTTAAAATTGATTTATGTAAAATATTTGGGAAAAAATACAGACGGAACCTATGTCTATGACTTTTTCTTCAGCGAAACGCCTGAATATGTGTGGGGTCCGTCATGGGACGTTGATAATCCAAGCAGTAATGGAGATATTACGCCTGATTCAACAACATATTCCGTTGTTAAACAAGTAATAACAGACTTACCTTTTACAACAGCAGAAGAAACAAGTTGCTATTCAATGGAATATGCAACTTATGGAATATTAGCGTTGTCATGGGTCAACATTGATTTAATGGACGAATACCCGAAAAGCCGTTGTGTCTTACATTTTGGAGACAATTTAGAAACAGTATCAAATATTTTGTCAATAATTAATGCAAAATTTAAGTGATATTTTTTTAAATATTCTTTATAATTAAAGAATTGAGTCTTCTTCTATAAACGTGCCTGAACCGTAAAAAAATTCCTTTGTTATCATATCATACATTCCAAACAAATTATCTTCTTTTCTTTTTGCTGGAATAAGATTCATTATTAAAACATCATTATCATATATTTTAAAATATTTAAATGCTATTTGATTTTGATTTATTAACTTATCATCACTATTTGTAAATATTTTAATTGTTGATGAAGGAAGGACATTTCCAATACTTGTTGTATTTATATTATAGATAGAGTCATTATCCATAATAATGCCGTTTTTAAAATCTATTATAAATCTAGTAACAGTGTTTATTGGCCTATTTAATAAATTTATAGTTTCAATATTTCCATATGAAAAATAAAAAGATGGCATTTTTGTTCCAGCTGCTGAACTTAAATAAAAATTTTTATAAAATACTTTTGGCGGAATTCCTTCTTCAGAATAACATCCAAAAAAATTTCTGTGTGCATTTGCGCTAATTTTAAATTCAGTTTCTATTTTAATATGTTCATTTGGAATAATTCCGGTATCAATATATTCATTTATCCCATTTTCTGTTGATGATATATTTTTGCAAAATGCATATTCAACAGGTAAGAACATTTCTTTTTCTAAATTATATAATTCCATTGCTTCATCTCGTGTAAATTGTTTGTTGTAAACACTAACTTTAAACAAATTTCCTTTAAATCCTGACTGTGCAGAATTGTACATCCTATTTCCAATTGTCAAGCCACTTGTTTCTGTCCAAACATCACTTCCATTAGTTCCAACACTAACTCCGTTTATCAACATGAATTGTGGGGTTTTACCTGTATTATATGAAACAATTATGTTATTTATTGAGCCATCATATTTAATGCTTGCTCCTGTGAATTTTGTTTTATTACCAGTTCCATTACATGTTGTTATAATTGTATTGGATGATTTAACGATACCAATTGCAAATTTTGAAACTGAGTCTATGTAAATTATTTGAAAATTAGTGGAAGATGTTTCTATAGTAAACCAAACAGACAATGTTCCATTATCCATTGTAAACCCAATATTACCGTTTTTTGGCCTTAATTTTGAATTTCCGTTAAAATACAATGCATTGTTAACAAACTTTGCTGTATGATTTTTTTCAATTGGCATATTAATAATACCACTTCTATCGAACAATACATTATTAAATCCATCATATGGGACCAATTCGTATATTTTTTGTTGATATAGCCTTTTTACATCATAATCTGTTATGGCGTTGTCATAAAACCTGAAATCGGATACCATTCCTGAAAATTGATATGTTGAACTAAATCCTCCAATATAAAATGAAGTATATGAATTTCCTAAACTATCATCTGAATATCCTGTATTTCCTGAAAGGCATAAATTCCCATTTGAATAAGCTTTATATTCTCCCCTGTTAAATGTAAGACATATATGTTGCCATGTTCTTGCTGTTGCTTGTGCTGAAGCAGGAAGTTGTTTGGCACGTGGTGCAGATTGCCCAAATCCTGTTTTTGTAGTTCCTAAGTATATTTTATTGTTATACCAAGAGAAATTAAAATAGCCACTATGAGTAGCACAAAAATATTCACCATATGAAGAACCTCCAACAGAAGGATATACCCACATTGCAACACTGGCTTCTTCTAAGTTGTTCAATAATGAAGCAGGTATTTTTATTCCAGAACTTCCATTTTTAACAGACAAGCAACCTTTATGCAAAGGTGATTGCATATCAGATAAGATATTTACATTTGTTGCAGTAGATGAAAATTTATCATTGCTAAGCCCCTGATTTGTGTCATAATTTTTAGTGAATGGTAGCCAAACTTGTAATGCCATAAAAATCTATTTTAATGATAAATAGTTTAAATATTTTGTTAATAACAAAAAAAAATGTATATTTTATAAAAATGAAAATTTAAATTATGATACAAAATTTTGATAGAAACGGATTTATTGTTTATGACAATCACATTGCGTTTTGGGGTTCTGAATTCTCAAACTTTCATGAATGCAAGTTAACATATTTAGGCATTGAGTTTAAATCTTCTGAACAAGCGTATATGTATGAAAAGGCTTTGTATTTTAAGGATAAAGAGATTGCAGACCTTATTTTAAAGGCAAAAACTCCAAAAGAAGCAAAGAAATTAGGTAGACAAGTAAAAAATTTTAATTCAGAACAATGGTCTGAGGTTTGCGAAGACATAATGTATAATGTTGTACTTGCAAAATTTTGCCAAAATGAATATTTGGCACGATTGATTACAAGAGAAGATTTATTGGATAAAACATTTGTCGAAGGTTCTAAATATGATTTTATATGGGGTTGCGGTATTGAATGGAATAACCCAATTATAGACGATGAAAATAAATGGAAAGGGCAAAATCTTTTAGGAAAAGTCCTTGGAAGAGTAAGGGACTATATTATTAATGTACTATAATAGTATAAAAATAACAGCGAATAAGCATGCCAAGGGATTTGGCTATTTTAAATGGGACAAAATTTTATTAAAAAAGAGATTACTCCTGAAGTAATCAGTACATTTTTAAATGGTAGAGACGAACAAGAAAGAATTGTAAACCTTGACTATAAATACCAAAATAATTTCATAACAGTATTTTACAGAAACGAAAACGATGACAAATGTGTTTCTCAAGAGCCATTTATGCCGTTTTTGTGGGCAACTGAAAATGCTTGTAAAAGGCTATGCAATGGCGATAAGCAAAAAGTAAGATATCTTCTAAAAAAATATAGAATATGGGTTAAGGCACTTGATGTAACTAATTCGGACGGTGAAGTTGTTGAAGAAATTAAGAATGGATACACATATTTGTTCTATGCAACAGTACCGATGAGTTATTCCGACTTTTTGGATTTTTTCAAAAAAGCAGGAAATCCTGTTTCGAGTAGAAAAAAGAAAGATGACAAAGGTGGAACCCAACAAAAAGAAGAAAAACAGTATTTAACTGTTACTCCCAAAGAGCAATTCATGATTTCAACAGGAAAGAGGTTCTTTAAGGGGTATGAGGATTATAATGATATTCTAAGACTTATATTCGACTTAGAGTCAACAGGTCTTAATACAAAAAAAGATAGAATAGAACAGTTTGGTATAAGATTTAATCGCCCTGTAAAATATAAAGGGGAATATATTAAATTTGAAAAATTAATTAATGTTGAGGGTAATACTGAAGAGGAAAAAAATATTTCAGAATTAAATGGTATTATAACATTCTTAAAAATAATTTATACTTTTAGGCCCGATGTAATTAGTGCACATAATGGAGAAGCATTTGACTGGCAGTTAATTATTGGCGCTTGTGAAAGACTTGGAACTTCTCTTGAAGAACTATCAAAGAAATTTTTCAATGGAGAATCAATTAGAAAAGATGAACGTGAATCAATTCTTAAATTGGGTGGAGAAATTGAAAAATTCAATAAAACAATCGTACCAAATATTATTGTAACTGATTCATTGCATGCTGTAAGAAGAGCACAAGCATTGGATTCAAATATGCTTTTCTCAAACTTGAAATATGTTAGTAAATATTCAGATTTGATTAAAGAAGACCGTGTTTATATACCAGGTGACAAAATTTCAGATATTTACAACGATAAAAATAGAAAATTCGCAATTAACGATGAAACAGGCGATTGGTATATATATGACGAAAATCATACTTGTGAAAGTGAAGAACTATTATTGAAAAAAGGAAAAGACAACCCAACTTTTGTTCTTTACACAAAGAACAAACTTTTGGATGGATATAAAGTTGTTGACGGAAAATATATAGGACAAAAGTATTTGCTTGATGACTTGTGGGAATGTGACATGGTTGAACATCGTTACAACACCCCAAACTTCCTTATTTGTAAAATGATTCCTGTTCCATTTGACAAGTGCTGTACAATGGGTACTGCTGGCCAGTGGAAATCAATTATGCTTGCTTGGAGTTATGAAAATAACTTGGCAATTCCTCAATTTTCTGAAAGAAAAACATTTACAGGAGGTCTTTCCCGCCTCCTAAAAGTAGGATTTGTTGATAATGTAGCAAAATTTGACTATAATTCGCTTTATCCATCAATCATGCTTACATGGGGTATTACAAATGAAAAGGATTTGTTAAATTCTATGCTTCATTTTTTAGAGCATGTTTTAACTCAACGTGAAAAATATAAAGGATTAAAGAAAAAAGCTGCCAAAGAAAAAGATAAATATAAAAAAGAAATAGAATCTTGCTCTGATTTACAGTTAAAAGATGAACTTAACAGAAAAATGTTGAATGCGGCACAAGAAGAATCAGCAAATGATAAAAAACAATTACCATTGAAAATTTTTGGTAACTCAATGTTCGGGTCATACTCTGCAACTAATTTATTTCCATGGGGTTCAATTGATAGTGCTGAAAGAATAACATGTACAGGCAGAATGGCACTTAGACTAATGATTTATTGGTTTACAAAACTTGGATATCAACCAATTGTTGGAGATACAGATGGATTCAACTTTAAATTGCCAATTCCAGAAAACAAGATTGAACCGGTTATTACTGAATATGTTGTTCCAAGATATGAAGGAGAAAATACTAAATTTAGTGAAGATACTAAATTATGCATAAGAGAAAAAAATTCTGAAAATATATTATTTGTTCCTATAAATGAATTAATGAAAAAAATAAATGACAATATTGATGTATTAATAGATAATGAATGGATTTCCGTAAAAGAAATTAATTTTTGTGAAGTATGAACTATTTATTAATAAAAATGGATTATAAACAAGCATATGGAAAAATATAATACTGAAATTTTTATTGAAAAAGCAAAATTAATACACGGAAATAAATATGATTATTCTAAGGCTTATTATGTTAATTCACAAACAAAAGTCTGTATAATATGTCCTAAGCATGGCGAGTTTTGGCAAAAGCCGTACTCACATCTTAATGGAAATGGATGCCCTTCATGTGTTGGGTTAAAAAAGAGAGATTCTGAATCTTTTATTGAAAAAGCAATAAGTGTTCACGGTAACAGGTACGATTATTCAAAAACTAAATATGTAAATAAAAGAAGTAAAGTTATTATTACTTGTAAAATTCATGGCGATTTTGAACAAGCAGCTAATAATCATTTAAGAGGACAAGGATGCCCGTTGTGTGGAAAAAAATATGCTTCAGAATATAGAAAAAATGATTTTTCACATTTTATAAAAGAATCAACAAATAGATTTGGCGAAAAATATTCATTTCCATATATTGAAAAAGAATATGAAAATAGCCATTCTAAAATTACAATAAAATGTAATGATTGTGGTACTGAGTTTGAAAAAATTGCGTGTGACCATTTAACATCGCCACAAGGAGGATGTCCTTCTTGCTTTTCTAAAATTTCAAAGCCAGAAAATGAAATTTACGAATACATTGTTTCATTAATAGGAAAAGATAATGTTATAAAAAATGATAGAGAATCTATTAAGCCATTTGAAATAGATATCTACATTCCAAAATATAAAATAGGAATTGAATATAATGGACTTTTTTGGCATTCTGAAAAATGTATAAAAAATAAAAATTATCATTTGGAAAAAACAGAAATGTGTAAAAATAATGGTATAAGACTAATTCAAATATTTGAAGATGAATATCTTTATAAAAAAGAAATAGTGTTAAATAAGATTTCTCATATTTTAAACAAAACAACAAATGATAAAATTTATGCAAGAAATTGCAATGTAAAAGATATAACATATAGTGAATCAAAGCAATTCTTAAACTCATTTCACATTCAAGGAGAAGTAAAATCAAGTGTATATTTAGGATGTTTTTACAAAGGAGAATTAATTGGAGTAATGACTTTTAAAAAAGAAAAAAAGAATGGTGACAAATGGGAATTAAACAGATATGCGACGGATACATCAAAAATTTGTTGTGGAGTAGGAGGAAAACTTTTTTCTTATTTTATTAAAAAATATAATCCAAAAGAAGTAAAGTCATTTGCTGATAGAAGATGGTCTAATGACTTAATTGGAAATTTTTATACAAAAATTGGTTTTAATTTTGAAAAGTACACACCGCCAGATTATAAATACATAAAAGGTGGAGAGCAAAAAAGATTTCATAAATTTGGATTTAGAAAAAATATTTTATATAAAAAATATAAAATAGATACCACATTAACAGAAAAAGAAATTTGTGACAAACTTGGTTTTATAAAAATATGGGATTGCGGATTAATTAAATATATTTGGAAAAATGAGTAAATTTTATAATATAAAAGTAAAAGATAAGACCCTTACTTTACCAAAGTATTTTGGGCTAAATGTTGAAAAAAGTGAATATAGATATTCAAAAAATAACCCATATGTTAGTTTAGGTCTTTCAAGAGAAACTAAACCGGGTGCAGAATATACTGGATTTAAAGCTGATGTTGCTGAGTTTAATGATATGTTTATGAAAGATTTTCATTATGGTCCTAATTGCGTTAATAAAATGGGTCTTGGAATTGACGAAATAGTTGATGCAACAATTAACTTTAGTAGAAAGAACTATGCAGACTATTTCCCTGATGAAGAATTTCCGAAGGATGTTAAAATGGTTGGTAACACAATTAAATCCAAAAAAATGCCTGAATATATTTCAAAATTCTTGGAAAAAGGTATAAGACTTCTTTTGAGCAAAAAAGGCCAAGACTTTATTGAAGCATATTATGACTATATCGAAAAAATTTACAATTATCAAATTCCATTGAAAATGATTGCTTCAAAAGGAAAAATTAAAAAATCATTGGATGAATATATTGAAGATTGCAAAACAATAACAAAAGCAGGTAGGCCTAAATCAAGACAAGCATGGATGGAACTTGCATTGAGAGAGAATCTTGATGTCAGTATGGGAGAAACCATTTATTATATCAATATCGGTAAGACAAAATCACAAACCGATGCAAAAAAAGTAACCCATTATTATAAAGTAGACGGATTATTTGGAGAAAAAACCGATTACAGGGTTGCATTGGAAAAAGAATGGAAAAAAAACAATGTTGATGGAAAGTTAGCGCCAAAAGAACGTGCTTTGTCATTCAACGATTATGTAAAAAGACATCATTCAGATGTTATAATCGAAGATGAGGTCATACTTAATTGCAAATTGGTACCAAGAGAAATTGTTGATTCAGAAGAAGATATAATGTGTAAAGAGGGCGAAGAATATAATGTACAAAAGTATATTGACCAATTCAATAAAAGAATTACGCCTCTTTTGGTTTGCTTCAGGCCTGAAATTAGAAATAAAATTTTAATTACAAATCCTGATGACAGACAATATTTCACATATGACCAATGTGAATTATGCAATGGCTTCCCAAATAAAGAATCAGACCAAGACACATATGAACAACTTATGACTCTTGATGATAGGGAAATTAAGTTTTGGATGTCGCATCCTGAATGGGAACCACCGTATTTGGATTACTGTGAAATGGATTGGGAACAAATCAAAAACGATTACATTGAAAGAATGAAACGTGAAAGACAACTTGGAATTGACAAGGTGAAAGCAAGGTTTGCTGAAATTGTTTTCAATATGACTCTTGAAGAACTTGAGGATTTTGAAGATGGAGACATGCCAAAAGCAATGCTTGAAATTGTTGATGTGGACCCATTGACAGGCAAATTTATGTCAAAAGAATATAAAGACATTGTAATCGGTACAATACTTGATGTTTTGGATGCAAAAGAAGAGAAAATAAACGCTCTTGAATTTGAAAATGAAGTAGAAACTGAGGCATAAAAAAAGTCGGCCATTTGACCGACTTTTTTTTATTTAATTAATCCCATATCCTAATTGTTTACAACCAATGGCGGCTTGTTTTAATAATTCATTTGCTTGCCTTATTGAATCAGCAACTTTTTTTTCTGTTGATGAAGGACTTGGCGAAGAAAATGGTATAAATCCGCTATGCATAATCATATCAAGTTTATTCATAATTTCTATTAATGTTTCATATGTATTTTCTTGTTCTTCTTTCAATACATTTTTCATTGATTCAGATACTATTCTTTTTGCTATTTCATTGCTCATATACTGGCTTTTGCCTGATGAATCATTTGCAATTATGGATAATCTATCATTTATAGCCTTACGTATATTACCAACTGTGCCATTATTATCATTTTCGTATTTATTTTCCATGTCTTCAACCCATTCGGCATCTGTTATTCTATTATCGTAATTACCTAATTCAATTTCTCCACAAAGCCTTTCACATGCGTTTCTAAAATCAAAGTCTTGATGTTGCCAACTGTCTGAAGTTTCTTCTTTCAACATTTTTTTCACAATTTCAGTGACAACTTGTTTTAATTGACTTTCGTTTATTTTAATAATTTGTTTTTTACTCATTTCTAAAACTTTTCTTTATAAATAGTTTGCTATAAACAAAAAAAGTCAGCCGTTTATGACTGACTTTTCTTTATAAATTCATTATTTCGTTAATTTTTTGTATTTCCTATTTTTTCAAGTTTACCTGAAAATACATTTCCTTTACTATCAACCACTTTTATAACGCCTGGCTTTAGTCCAATTGTGCTAATTGATGCGCTTTCATTCAATGGTTGTCTTGAGAAATAATCATTCAAGCATTCATTTACAATTGCTTTTATTATTGAATAGTCAATGTTTCCGCCTTGTGTCTGATATTGTTGTTCATTAACGGGCCTTCTGCTTTGTTGCGGTTTTCTGTTTACGCCAGGTATATCCATTCCTGATAAAACAGACTGATTATCCAATGCAGTTACATCTATGACTTCATTAAGCATTGATTGTTTGATTTTGTCAGGCATTTTGCTATTTGCTGCCGTTTGCTGATTATATCTAATGTCTTTTGTTTGAACATTTCTTTTTTGTGGCTGATAATCTTCTTCTTCATTAAGGTACATTCTATCAAATTGAGAATAATCGTCATATGAAGATGGGTCTGGGTCATTTCTATCGAAATTGCCATCACCTTTATATGATTCAACAAGCCTGTCACCTTCAGGATTACATAAATCCCTTGCTTTTCCTATAATTTGTGCTAATTGTTGTTTTGAAACTGCCATTTTAATTATAAATTATCTTCATCATTTTCTTCATCTTCATCGTTATAAAGATTATCCATTCTGTCCATCATATCTTTATAAGACTTAGATAAAACATTATCTGTATTAATTTGAGGTTCGATATCTGATTTTTCTACTGGTTCCGTTTCATCACCAATATCAATTGGTGATTGGCTTACCTGTGTTGGCTGCGGTATATTTTCCCCGTTTTCGATTTCGCCTTTTGAAACAGGCTCAGTATCTGGTGCCTCAACTTTATTTTGAAAGTAACTTTTTTGTCCTAAATTGTCAATATTTTTTTGTGCAACATTTATTGTTTGCGTTGGCCGTGTTTGATGTGTTGGCGTTGCTTGTGGCTTTTCTCCTTTATCAATATCTGATTTTTGAACTGGGTTTGAATCTATTGGTTGATTTTGATTTGACAGATTTGCCACATTGAAATTTCTTGCAAGTGGGGTTATCGAATAAATGTCAGAGAATCCTTTATCTCCGGAATCGTTAAATCCCGTGCTTAATAATTCTTGTTCATAATCATAATATTTTACACGTCCGATATCAACTTGTCCTATGTTGTCTGTTAGGAAAAGTTTGTATTTGGGAACACCTCTTTTTGTTGAGCCATAAGTCTGAAAGGCCCTAATTGCACTTTTTCCGTTTTTTGTAATACCATATACCAATGGCAAAAGGTATCTTGTATTTTTACCTTTCCCGCCTTTTTTATCGTCATAAGTAATTCGGATTCTACGGCAATTTTCAATTGCAAATTGGATTTTTTCTTCTTTGCTTAATTGCCAAGTTTCTTTTCCGAATCTTTTTTTAGATAATGAAACGGTCTCGTTTATATGTATTAGTCTTTTTTTCATTATGCCTTAATAACAATTTGTCCGTCAGCAACATTTGCTGTTGTATCAATTGAAACATTACAATAACTATTTGCTTCGTTGTACATTGAAATGTTTTGGCAAAAAATCCTACCACCAACGCCATTTCTTCCGTTTATGTCGTATGAGCCACCTCCGCCGTTTGTATCAAAATTAGAATAGTTTATTGTTGAAGGTGCTGTACAATCTGGAATTGAATGTGTGTGTCCGCCATGTCCTGTTCCTTTTCCTTGTGGGTCTCCTGTTGCCAATGCATCAGGGTGTGTTTGTGAGTATTCTTCAACCCTTGTATAATCATTTCTTGGTAATAGATTTTGTCTTGATTCAATACCCTTTTTTTCTAAACAAGTTTGCATAATATTTTAGTTTTTTGATTTTATTCTTTTGCTGTTGTTATTATTCCGTTTTTTAATTTTTTGTCATGTGTTGTTCCAATTCCTGTTTTTGGCGCTGATTTTATCTTTTTTGGCAAAACTCTTGCAGAAGCCTTCGCTGCATTAAATTGTTTTTCAGCGACTTCTCTACTTTTTCCGTTGTTGTTATTTATTCTTTGTAATGATTGGAGACCTTTCATTTTTTCCTCTGGTGTTGAACCATTTAATGCTTGTCTTGCTGCTTTTCTTTTTCTGTATTGATATTGTGTCATCGCATCATCTGAATATTGTTTGTCTGAATTGCCGAAATTAATATTTGATAAATGCTGCCCGTTTTTTTCTTCTTCATTTAAAATATATTTGTTTTCCCAATCTTTTTTTGACATTTCATGAATATTTGACGGACCTTTTCCAAATGTCCTTGGACCCAATGCCCATCTATATTCAGGGTAGTGGCGCTTTCCAAAGTCATCTGATGTTTCAGGGTCAGTATAAGCTTCTCCGTATCCATTAGAGCCCAAACTTGTCTGATTTGCAAAATCTTCTGGCATATCAGGAGTTGTTCCCAACGTATCCAAATAACTACTTACACCATTTGCAATTTCGTCAAGTTGTTTATCTGTTAATATTATTGTTTTTTTGCTCATTTTTGGGTTGCTCTATATTTGAATTTATTAACATTTTGCATCATATCGTCTAATACATTCGTAAGTCCGCTTTCTGTTGTGTCATTACACTTTTTTTTCATTGATAAAACATCTTCTTCAAGTTCTTTTAGCATTGGCAAAAGACTTTCTGCATTTGGTAATATTGGTAATAATTTCCCAATTTGAAAATGTTTTCCCTCAATTCCCATGCAACATTCTGTAAATTCGTCTTCACATTCAAAAATGCAATCATTTATTTCATCACATAATAAATGTTCAGAATTATTTGTGGTATTCCAATGTATTTCTTTGACTCTTATTGTATAGCCATGCAATGCACATATAAAATCAGTATATTCCTTTTTCATAAAATTACAATTATACGTTTATAAATAGTTTGTATTTTAAGTTTTAAATAAAAACAATTAAAAATGATTAAATATAGCACAAAAACATATTTATTTTTATTTTGTTTTTGCTAATTTTTTATGTTTTTTACTATTTATATATAAAATGTCTTTTATGAAAAAATTAACTAAAGAAGAATTTATTGAAAAATCAAAATATATACACGGCAATAAATATGATTACTCAAAAGTTAAGTATTTAAACAAGAACACTAAAGTCTGCATAATATGTCCAATACACGGAGAATTTTGGCAAACACCAAATTTACATTTAAATGGCTACGGATGTAAAAAATGCTCTAATGAAAAAAAATCAAAATGTAAATCAAAAACAACTGATGACTTTATAAAAGAATCTATCGAACTTTATGGTAATAAATATGATTATTCAAAAGTTGAATATATAAACAACCACACAAAGGTTTGTATTATTTGTCCTGAGCATGGCGAATTTTGGCAAACACCTTCACATCATTTATGTGGGCATGAATGTAAAAAATGCTCTAATAAAAGAAAAGGTAAAAAAATATATGATAATGAATATTTCATAAAAAAATCAAATGAAATTCATGATAACAAATATGACTATTCTAAAACAATATATAAAGATAATTATACTAAAGTTTGTATTACATGTAAAATTCATGGAGATTTTTTTCAGGCACCATATATGCATATTTTTGGACAAGGATGTCCAAAATGCGGAAATTATATGAAAAATAAAAACAGGACAAAAAACATAGAAGAATTCATAAATGACGCAAAAAAAGTTCACGGAGAAAAATATGATTATTCAAAGGTTGAATATACAAATAATCATACAAAAGTTTGTATAATTTGTCCTGAACACGGTGAATTTTGGCAAACTCCAAATAGACATTTAAATAATGATGGCTGCCCAAATTGTAAAGAAAGTAAATTAGAAAAAGAAATTGAAAATTTATTAACACTTAATAATATAGAGCATGAAAGATGGAAAAAATTTGATTGGCTTGGAAAACAATCTATTGACTTTTTTATTCCTAAGTATAATATTGGAATAGAATGTCAAGGAATTCAGCATTTTTTTCATTCTAGAAATAAAAAATCTTTTTATACAGAAGAAAAAATAAAACAAATACAAGAAAGAGATAGAATAAAAAAAGAACTTTGTGATAAAAACAATGTTAAACTTCTATATTATTCAAATTTTATAATTGATTTTCCTTATGATGTTATAACGGATAAAAATAATTTACTAAAAATAATAAAAGAAAATGAGTAAAAACGGTTTTGTAAATATTGTTTTTGTAATAGATGAGTCAGGAAGTATGACAGGAATAGAAACAGATGTAATAGGCGGTTTTAAACGTGTAATTGACGAACAGCGTGAAAATAAAGACGGAAGTTGTTCTATTTCATATTATAAATTCAATAGCAATGTAACAGAAGTGTATCGTGGAATTGATGTTAGAGAAGTTGATTATATTGATGATGACTATAGACCTGGCGGTTGTACGGCGTTATTTGATGCTGTTGGAACAGCAATAAACAATATCAAGAATTGGATTAACGATATAGATGAAGATGAAAGGCCTGAAAAAAATGTCGTTGTTGTAATGACTGACGGTGAGGAAAATTCATCAAGAGAATACAGCGCTTCAAAAGTAAAGGAAATGATTAAAGAAATGGAAGATGAATATAATTGGACTTTTGTTTACATGGGAAGCGATGTAAGAGACGCAAAAGATGCAAATTCACTTGGATTTGCAAACAAAATGTATTCTTCAAAAGCAAGTTATATGTCAAATTATGACCTAATAAATGCATCTGTTACAAGTTATAGATGTTCAACATTAACTGGAGAGGCAAAAGATTTGGCTTTTACTTCAACATTAAGCGAAAATTGCAAAAACATAACAAAAGAATATGCGAATGAAAATAATTTAAATGTTAATGATTTATTGTCTTAATTAATAACAAAACAAACAGAAAAAAATGGATAAAAAAATAAAAGTACTTGTTATTCCAAGTGATACTTTTGGCGTTGGATTATACCGTTCAGTAAGCCCTCATACAAATTTGGACAAATTATATGGAGATGAGTTTGATGTAGAAATAAATTATCAGCCAGATTGGATTAATTTATCTTATTTTGATGATTTTGATATTGTTCATGTTCATAAGGGATTATTTAGTAGGATGGAACCTTTTTGGGCTGCTCTTGATTATTTTAAGATACATAATATTGTTAGTATTATTGATATTGACGATAATTGGGAAGTTGGTCCTAATCACCCTCTTTATGCACAAAATAAATCAATGCATGTTGCTGAAAAGATAATTGAGAGTTTAAAACGTGCTGATTATATAACAACAACTACTGAAATATTTGCAAATAAGATTAAAAAATACAATAAAAACGTATTTGTTTTTCCAAATGCGATTGACCCTGAAGAAGACCAATACCAACCAATAAAAAATGAATCTGATAAAATAAGATTTGGGTTCGTGATGGGTTCATCACATGAAAAGGATATGGAACAATTTAAGGGCGTTGTTAATGCAATTCCTAAAGAAATTTTGGAAAAAATACAAATTGTTCTTTGTGGATATGACCTTAGGGGCACAATGACAATGATTAACCCAGATGGAAGTATTCAAGGCCAAAGGCCGATAAAGCCAACTGAATCTGTTTGGTATACCTATGAAAAAATTGTAACAGACAATTATAATATTTGTAGTAATGCATATAAGGATTTTTTGCTTAAATTCCTAAAAAATGTTCAGTGGCCAACTGTTAACCAAGAGCATTATAGACGTGAATGGACAAAAGATGTAAAGAATTTTGCCGAGCATTACAGAAATCTTGATGTCATTTTTGCACCGTTGGATTGTAATTCATTCAATGAAGTAAAATCTGAATTGAAATTCATTGAAGGCGGATTTACAAGAACTGCTGTAATAGCAACTAATTTTGGTCCATATACAATTGGAAGCAAGTCAATATTCAAAAAAGGTGGCGAGATTGACTACGAAGGGAATTGTATTTTGATTGAACCAGAAAAGAAGCACAAAGCTTGGGGACAAGCAATCAAAAAAATAGTTGAGCACCCTGAATATATAAAGTTAATGACAGATAATATGTACGAAACCGTAAAGGATAAATATGATATAAAAAATGTAACTAAGGTACGTGCCGAATGGTACAAATCTATTATTAGAAAATAATGTCATAGTGTTTTTAGTTTTTGCCTCGTTGATTGAGAAATCTTCGAGGTTTTTTTTTGTTTTTTTCTGGAAGTTTTTGTATGTTTAAAGCAAAGAAAACATATAAAATGAAAACTAATTTAATTTCAGCAATCTTAGATTTAATTATTGCAGTTTGTATGCTTATTCTAGCAGTTAACATTGGGCTTTCTGCAATTTTTGTGATTCTTGGTATAATATCAGTTGTTTTATCAACTTTTATTATCATTTTTGACTTAATGGAAAAATTTAATAAAAAATAATTTTAATTATGAAAACATTGACACAGGAACAAGCCTACACTGAGTGGGTAAAATTTTACGGAGTATTTGAAAAACTTGGATTAACTAAAAACTATGACATGGAAAAACTGAAGACTGAATTATTGTCTTCTCCGTGTGCTGTTAGTGAAGAAATGGGTACTGCTTATAAAGGCGCTCTTATTATTCATATTAATATGGTTATGGCATTGGCCCAAAGAGTCGCCAAAATGATTTCAGGAACGTTTGAAATTGACGAAGATACATTATTGAAAGCGATTTCAATTATGCATCTGTCAAAAAGACTTGTATACGTTGAAAATGACAACGATTGGGAAATCAAAAATCGTGGACTTATGTTTAAGTTTGCAAAAGGTGTTGAAGGATGCCTTAAAGGTGGGGAAAGAAGCGCTCTTGAGGCTCTTAACAATGGAGTTAAACTTACACCAATTGAATTTGAGGCAATAACTTGTCTTGACGAGGATGTTGAGGCATCAAAGAAACCATTCCTTTCAATTTATACAACTGTTATTAGACAAGCAAACGAACTTGCTTACGCTATTGAAAAGGAAAGATATAATAAGATTAAAAACGCTAAATAATGAGAAGGAATAGTGACCCATTTGCTCCGTGGAATAATGGAACTGAGGCATATAACCCATTTGCACCATGGAATGCAACAGAGACAAAAGATGACCCTCTTGCTCCTTGGAATAATGAAGAAGGAAAAGATTGGAGTGGTGGAAGATATAATAATTTAAAAACATGGTAAATATGATTAAAGTAAAACTTATCAACAAATCAAATAATCCAAATCCGTCATACGAAACAACAGGTTCTGCTGGCGTTGATTTAAGGGCATTTACTGAAGAAGATATTCTTATAAAGCCAATGGAAAGAAAAACGATTCATACTGGTTTATATATGCAAATTCCTGAAGGATATGAGGGCTCTGTAAGACCAAGAAGTGGCTTGGCAATTAAAAAGGGAATAACTGTAATTAACACCCCTGGCGTATGCGACAGTGATTATACTGGAGAAATTTGTGTTCTTTTGGTTAATCTTTCAAATGAGGATTTTGTTGTTAAAAATGGTGACAGAATCGCTCAAATGCTATTCAAAAAAGTTGAATGTGCTATTTTTGCGGAAGTTAAAGAATTAGATGAAACAGAACGTGGTGATGGCGGATTCGGGCACACAGGAATTAATTAATTCGTATGTTTAATTTAAAATAAAATAACAATGTTTTTTTCAATCATCTTATGGTATATAATTGGTGTACTTATATCTGAAATTGGAATATTTGCATATGAGTATTTTTATCTTTATGATAAAGAAATTGAATATATTTCAAAACAAGAAATTATTGAAGATGTTCTACTAAGTTTCCTTTCTTGGGCTATGGTTCTATGGCTAATTGTTAGTGTCGCTCTTGACTGCTATATGGGTTGGCCATCAAAAGGATATGATTTGAACATAAAGAAAAAAAGTCAGTCTAAATAAGGCTGACTTTTTTATTTTAATGTTTTTAGTTTTTTATTCTTCAGCAAAATCAGCATATGGATTTGCGTTCATTGCTGTACGTCTTCCTTGATATGCTTGATTTCTTGTTTGGTCAAGAGCACCTTTCTTTGATTGGTATTTATCCCATTGTTTTTGTGTTTTGCCTGTTGTTTTAGCAATTTCTGATTGCCTTTGCTGTTCTAATGCTTGGATTTTTTGGTCATATTTTGCATTAATTTGGTCTATTGCCGCTTGTGAATTTTGCTTTACGTATTGTGCTCCGTTTTGACCGTTTTGTACACCGTATTTTCCTTTAAGACTTTCAATGTCTCCCCTTGCTCTTTGTAATTGGCGATTATTAAAATGGGCATCGTAATTTCCACCCTTTTTGAATGTGTCCTTTACTGCACCAAGTTTATCCTTCATATTTCCAAAGAAGCCTTCTTCCATGTCTTCTTCATTGGATTCATTTTCCGATAATATTTTTTTTGTGCATTCGGAAACTATTTGCCTTAGTTGTTGTTCACTTATTCTTATAACTTGTTTCTTGTTCATTTTTTATGTTGTGTTATTATAAATTATTTTAAGCGTTTATTGCTGTGTTGTTTTTGCCTGAGTGGTTGGTGCTGTAGGCGGCTGTTGGTTGGTAGTTGTACTTTTTTTTGTCCTTTTTCGTGCTGGATTCGCAGTAGCTGTTGCGGATTGTTGTGCATTATTTGATGCATTTGTCATATTAGATTCCAAATTTGAAATACGCATATTTAAATTTTGTAAATATTGTGCCAATTGTTCAATTGTTGGAGTCCCTGTTTGTACTGTTCCTTGTTGTTGTTGAGTGTTTCCATTATATTGCTGTTGGAAGTTTTGGCTAAAGTTATTAACACCATTCCTTGCTTTATTTGCAAGCCATCCAAGTCCTGCACCAATTGCTCCGGCAACACCTTCATTTTCTGAATATTCCTTTAACACCTTAATTGTGCTTTCTGTTATGATTTTGTTCAATTGTTTTTCCGTTATATAACGCATATTTCTTTTTTTTTTGATAAATAGTTTTATGTTCGTGAAAATATTTGACTTTGGATTTGAAATTTATTATTTTTAAGATAAAAAGGCATGGAAAAAGAAAATTTACGTGATTATACATTGTCATCTCTATTAGAATTGGAAAAGGCATTAAGAATTATTTGCGTGAAATATGAAAGTGTATCAAAAAATTATGATGGTTCAATCATTAACAACGACCAATATGCTTTATTTAAAAAATACAATGATTTTAGGGGTAAGGTTGTTGATGAAATGGAAAAAATACTAAATGGTTTAATTGATTCTGTAAATGGGTAATTTTAAAAAAATATTAGAAAAAATCTTAATTACAATTAAATTGTTTTGGATTTCATTGTTTTATGGCATGGAATCTGCCAATAAGATGATGTTTGGGCAAAATGGTGGAAACACGGACAATGGTGTACATCAAAATATGCCAAAATCTGGCGTTATGAATGATTTGCTTGAGGAAAAGGTTACAAAAGAAGTTGAGGAACTTCGTGAAAAGCATTATAGAATAATAAAAGAAGCTGATAAATATGACCCGTCAACAATAACAATGACATTTGACGAAGACGGAAACCCAATCTTTTCAAATACAGAACATATTATGAAAAAAACATATGTTGATTTCATGAAGCATCCACCCGTTTATGAAACAGAAGACACTCATATACGAACAATCCAAGATAATAAGGTTTTTGGAAAAGAAACATCAATAGGAAATGTTTATGTCCCAAATGGAATATATGATTATGATACGACATTAACCGTAAATCGTGGAGGGTTTGTTCCAAGGATTGAAATAGACAAATTTGTCACAAAAATTGTTGTCAGGCAAAAAAATGATATTGGCAGAGCGTTTGTTGATTTTTATTTACCAACAACAGCAAGCCAGTTTGGAAAAATTGACGCAATACTTATTTCAAATCTTTATGATATGTTTGAAACTAAAAATTATCGTTCAGACTTGTTTGAGTTTGAAACAATTGAATGGTATTCTGACAAAGCGTGGAATTCAGATGATATGTGCTTGTTTAAGTACGATGACATTAAACTTGTTGAAATAAACGTATTTGATGGTAGTTTTGTATTTACATTCGACTGTAACATTGTTTCAGATGGCAAATCAGTTGTTGATAAGTATATGACAGAAGAAATGGAAGAAAAATACAATAAGTTAGAAGCAAAAAAAAGCACTATTGATTTAATGTATGGCCGTAGCATTTTGGAAAGACGTGAAGAAAAAATAAATGGAAAAGAAATAAATTTAGAAAACACAATAATTAAAATATGAAAATTGCAATAGATATAAACGATGTTGTACGGGATTTTTCAAATAATTTTTTGAAATATTATGTTGAAAGGTACAATCATGAATTTGATTTGGATGATTTTGAATTTTGGACAAACAAATTAGATGCTGTTTTTCCTTTTAACAGCGAAAACGCATATTACAATTTTATGTATAATGATTATGCATTCGAATTGTTTGGAAAATGCGGTGTTTGCTCAAGAAGATTGGAAACAGAATTAAATGAATGGACCGAAAAAACAATAAAAGATATTGATGAAAACGATGAAATAGATGTGATGTTTGTTTCTCCGATGGAGTATGGGCTGTCAATTGGAAATACATATTTTTTCTTGTCTAAATTGGGAACTAAAATAAGAGAAGTGTATTTTCCAAAAGATTCAATTACAATTTGGGATAGGTGCGATGTTCTTATCACGGCAAATCCCGATTTATTAGATTGTAAACCGGATTGTGAGAGTCCAAAAATTTCAATAAAAATAAAAACGGATTATAACAAAAATAATAAATCGGATTTTGAATATCCAAGTTTAAGTTCTTTTTTGACAAGCCAAGATAACATTAAAAAAATTATAGAAAAATATGAAAATGAGTATAAATGATAAATATTATGGTTTTTGTGGAAAAAAATATGCATTAAATCTTGAAAAGTTAAAAGATGTTTGTCTAACTTCATCAAAAGATGGATTAAATAAAGAAGTTGAAATTTCACAAGCATATGAGCCTGATGATAATGGCGAATTAGTAATATCAAATAAAGTTGAGCATGAAACAAAAATATATGGAAATCAACAGAATGACATGATTATTTATGATGTTGTTAAAGTTTTGGTTATTGCACTTCTTGAAAACAATCAAGATGAAGAATCTTTCACAATGGATTTTGGTACTTGCTTAACTATTAATACTTTGATTAATTGGGGAATTTTAATAGAAGTAGAATAATAAATTAAAATAAAATAATAATGGCAGAAATGACAAAAAATGAAATGCTAAAAATAGTTACTGATAGCATTTCAAAAATAGAAAACAAAAAGTTCAATGTATTCTTTTTCGTTCTTGACACAAAGGGAAATCCGTCAGGCGCATTGGAATACATATACCAAACAGCTCTTGTGTTAAAAAAGCATGGATATAATGTTGCAATGTTGCATCAAGAGAAAGAATTCACAGGCGTTAGCGGATGGCTTGGGGAAGAGTATGGGCAATTACCACATTATAACATAGAAAAGGAAAATGTTGAGATATCTCCAAGTGATTTCTTGTTTATTCCTGAAATTTTTGCAAATGTAATGATACAAACGAAAAAGTTGCCATGTAAAAGAGTTGTAATTGTTCAAAATTATGATAATATTTGCGAATTTATACCACCAACACAGACAATGGAAACGCTTGGAATTAGCGATGCAATTGTAACTACAAATAATCAAATGAAGAAATTAAAAGAATATTTTCCATCATTAAGATGTCATATTGTTTCACCGTCAATTAAAAAAATGTTCAGAAACAACACTTGCCCAAGAAAACTTGTTGTAAATATTCTGTCTAAAGACCAGTCTAAATTCAATAACATTGTTAAACCGTTTTATTGGGAAAATCCAATTTATCAATGGATTTCATTTAGGGATTTACGTGGTTTGCCACAAGAAACATTTTGTGAAGCATTAAGGGAATCTGCAATTACAATTTGGATTGATGATGATACTAAATTCGGTTATGATTTATTGGAATCCTTAAGATGCGGAAATCTTGTTTTAGCAAAATCTCCAACACATCCTTCTGATTGGATGATAGATGAAAACGGAAATCTAACAGATTCTGTTCTTTGGTTTGATGATATTGAAGATTTGCCAAAAATTCTTTCATCAGTTATTAGAAGCTGGACACTTGATTCGGTTCCTTTGGATGTATATGAAAATCAATCAAAATTTGACGAAATGTTTTCAGAGGAAAACCAAGAAAATGAAATAATAGATTCTTATGTGCATAAAATATTTGATAAAAGATTGCAAGATTTCAATGAAGTGTTAGTTGATATTGAAAATAATGTATTTAAAACAAAGGATGAATAATGAAAGAATTAACTATTATTATACCAATTAAAGAATATAGCGAAAAAATTGATGAGCAATTAAATCGTGCAATTAAAAGTTGTGGTGAAAATAAAATAATATTAATAGGAAAAGATATTTCTAAATTTTTAGAGAAAGACGAAAACAAATTTGATAATGTTGATGTGATAAAAATGAATAATGAATCGTCATATCAGCATAATGTAAATGTTGCAATTGATAAAGTTACTACTAAATATTTTTCTGTTCTTGAATATGATGATTTTTATAATAAAATTTGGTTCAATAATGTTGAAAAATATATTGAATGCGATGATAAAAACATTTCTGTATTTTTGCCACTAACAGAAGTTATTGATTTTGATTCAAATGAAATAATCGGTTATTCAAATGAGGCTTTTTGGGCTTCTTCATTTTCAGATGAAATTGGGTTTGTTGATATTGAATCTTTACAAAATTATTTAAGTTTTAACGCCTCTGGCGCTGTGTTTAAGACAAATGATTTTGTTTCTATTGGTAAACTTAAAGAATCAATGAAACTTGTGTTTTGGTTCGAATACCTATTAAGGTCATTACATGAGAACAAAAAAATATTTGTGATTCCAAAGGTTGGATATTATCATTTTACTGGAAGAAAAGACAGTTTAACGGGTGAATATATTGAAACGATGTCAGAAAAAGAGGCTGATTGGTGGATAGATTTGGCAAAAAAAGAATATTTTTTCAAAAAAGATAGAAATAAAGTATATGAAGAATAATATTTAACGATGCAAATTAAATGGGGCGTTACATGCCCCATTTTAAAACATCATCGGTAAGACCATTTTTATGGGTATGATTAAGAAAGTGCATTTTAAATGTAGAATTGATGTTTTGCTTAGTTTTTTTAAAGAACTTTAGCAGAAATGGCGAAACGAGGAAGAAAACCAAAAGAAAGAAAAGGCTATTTTTATGAAAATGAAGAAGAAGCTATAGTAAAATATATTAACGAGACAAACACCTTTGAAAAAAATAAAATATTTAATAGTATTTTGTATCCAGCATTGACGAAAATGATAGAATCAATCATAAGAAGATACAAATTGTTTGTTCCTGATGAAGAATTTGAACAGAATTTCAGCGACACAATCTCGTATTTGCTTACAAAAATAAATCATTTCAAGCCTGAAATTTATTGCTATGATGAATACACGGGAAATACTGAAGGAATTGATTTTATTGAAATGACAGAAAGTGAATTCAGAGAAAAAGTAAAAGGTGCAGAAGAAATCGACCCTGAATTTATTCATGTTGATTTTGAAGATGAAGATTCAAATTTTGTAAAAAATAATTTTAAAAAAGTATTGCATAAATATAAAGCATATTCATACTGCGGTACTGTTTGCAGAAATTATTTAATGTATAAATGCTCTCAATATACAAAGAAAAAATTAAGAAATTCTTCTTATGAAGATATATATGAAGATATTAACAACGATGAAAGATTTTCTACAAATGAAGAAAGCTTTTCAACTCACGCTGAGAACTTGGTTATAAATATAACAAAAGAGATAGAAAAAATGATTAATGAGCGTGAAACTAATGGATTAACAGACAACGAAGTAAAGGTTGGGAAGTCTTTGGTGACATTGTTTAAGAATTGGGAAAGTGTGTTACCGAATGAAGGTAGCAAGAAACTACAAAAATCATCAATACTTTATTATTTGAGAGAAGATACAATGATGACAACTAAGGAATTGAGAGATAATATGCGTAACTTTAAGAATGTGTATTATTTTTTGAAAGAAAAAGAAATCAAATAAACGATACGAAAATTATATAAAACTATTTATTTTATATATTAAAAGTTATGGAAACAAAAAGATATAAAGTAAGACTTAATTCTGCTGAAAAAATAGAAGAATTATTACAAGAAATATATGACCAAGCATGTAAACAAATTGCTGAAATACAAAACGAAATAAACAAATTGGTCAATTCAACAAATCTTGGCGCTGATGGATTTAGTATTGATGCAAAAGCAACATATGCAAAGGCAATTCATGATTTCATGGGTGATAAGGCAAAGGCAATCTCAGCAAAGTTTGAAGTTGCAAAATTCATGGGAGAAATAATGAAACATAACGGTGATGCAAACGCAACAGTTAATGATAAAAACTTTAAAAAAAGAACGTCTCTTAATTTAGATGAAATAAAAAGCATGATAGCCGAAAATGACTGTGGTACAATAACATATGACCTTAAAAAAAACTAAATAAACATGAATCAGACTGACAGAGTTATAAGTAACATTGGAATGATAAAAACAATGGTCGAAAACTTTCCCATGGGTATTTTCGATAAAGATGGAAAAACTTATGAGTCTGCATTTGATTTTGTTATGGATATAATAAGATGTTGTGGTATAAGCGATAGCCAGATAATACAATATATTATAAGTAAGATATTTGGCGTTGAAGGAAAACCGGGAATGACAATAAACGGGCTTTATGATTATATAAACAGGCAAGACTTTACATTTGAACAAAATGAATTCATGAGTACGCTTGAATTTTCAATAAAGTCCATTTTAATGGCTTTGTTTTCGAGTGTTTATACATGCTCCGCAATTCCAATACTCCCAAATAAGGTATTTGACCTTAACACATCAATACAAGGACTTATGTCTTCTACCGTTAAAAACATTACAATTGAAAATAATTCTAATGACTATAATTATAAATTGAAAATACCTATGTCAACGATTGACATGATAGGAATGCTTTCAATTTCTCCTGCAACAAGAGATGGGAGACTATATTATTCTGTTGATGGACATGATGTTTACTACAAAAAAACACTAATAACAAACACATATAAAACGCCTGAGCGAATAGAGGTTAATCCTGGCGACAAATACATTGATAGCGGTCTGAAATATTGTGATGTTTATCAAATAAAATTCATTTACGAAAAATCGAATTTAAGAAGCATGGTTAGTTATGCAATACTTGATGCTTCAAATTTTCACACTACAGCGCCTTTTGATATTGAAATAACGACTATATATCTACCTGGTGGTTCTGATTCAATATGTACAAAAAAACTAATAATATATAAAGGGAGAACATATACAGAAAAAATAAACAATGAAAATGAATTTGTTAATGATTTTATATATGTTAATTCAACTGGGCCAAATAATTCTTCCTCTGTTATTTATTCAATAAAAATAAATGGATTCAACAAAGGATTTGAATACGGAACAAAAAATGGAGAAAAAATTTGGATTTATTTATCAAATACTGGAAATGGCCCAACTTCGTGGAAATCAGATGGAGGCTCACCGATTCCAAACATGATATTTGGAACGGATAGAAGTGATGAACTTTATGAAATTGAAAAAATAGCAACAGAACCAACAGAAGTAACTGCACTTGTTGAACATGAAGAAAGATTTTTGTCATATGTTACTGTTGATTCAAAAAAAGAAAAAACAACAGAAGCCGTAAGATACACTTATGTTCCTGATAGGTCTGTTATTGATGAAAATAGTCCTGATTTAATTGTTTGCTATGAAGGAATTTCACCAACATTACTTTATAGGGCATATGACATGAATGCTTTCATATGGTATTGCATAAACAGAGGAAATAAAACAAATCAAATAGAAGAAAACCACTTGATGTGGGATAGTAGAATATCTGCAAGAAAAAACGGAATAGAACGTATTAACGGAGAAGATTGGAATAGATGGTATTCGTCAAAATCACAAGAAGGCAATTCATTTAAATTCCAATTAGATGAAAATTCAAATGCAATATATCCAATTATTCAAATTGAAAAATATAACAATTCAACAATTTTGGTCAGAATACCATCACAAAGATATTTTTTGCCTAAAAAAAGAGATGATATTATAAATGGAGAATATAATCAAGATGAATCAAACAATTTTAAATACTTTAACGCAAGTGTATATAAATATGATTGGGAATATCTTAAAAATATACAAATTTTAAATCCAAGATTGCTATTGGTTAGGTTTGTTGAACACCTTTTAGGGTTTACTATTGAATCAGCATCAAGTTTCAAGTTTAGCATAACTAAGAAAAAAATAGAAGCAGCCTTAGGGAAGGCAATTTATTCAATCATAACCGCAAATGACATGGAGGTTGAGGATTGTTGGAAATCGTTTTCAAATGAAGATTTCAACGACCTTCTTAATGAAATGGTATTAAGCAGATACACCGCTAGTGAATATAATGGCGAAGTATATAAAGGGAGACAACATAATTTACAAGATTATTTTGACAAATTGGACAATATAAATTCAGATTCAGAAACGCAAGGTACAGTTAAAAATGTAACAAGACTTGTAAATGACATAATGATGATTCCGGGAACTGAACCTGAAAATAAAGGATGGGGCTTTGAATATGGTTTCGATTCAAATATGCTTGAAAGGTTCATATGGGCAATTGTGATGCCAATAGTTGAATCTATTTTTACGCCGCAAGTTATGCTTTTAATGATGATTAATTTCCAATTATTTGGATTAGTTAATATTGATGATGCGTTTGGGCAGGATTTTGGAAAAATAATAAATTTATTGATTAATAAGGTTCTCGGATTGGTTAAATCAATAGTTCTTTTTGTGAAAGATAAGATAATTGAAATTCTTCTTGACTTTTTTACAGAAGTTGTTTTACCATTGATTAAAAAATATGAAATAATGACATATCTTGAACGAATAACCGATTGGACAATTATATTATTAGATGCACTAAAATGCATGCAAAATATAGTTGGGATTGTACAAACGAAGCCAATTGGATATATAGAAGATGTTGAATATGCTGATATTGTAAATGAACAAATTATACCTGAAAATAGTTCAGAATGTTAATAACATGTTAAAAAAAATACGAAATGAACATATCTAATATAGTTGAATCAATATCAAAAACAATGGATGGCGTAAAAGTTCCTGCAAATATACTTCCTCCGATGTTGCTTAAATGCACTTCTTTGGTCAGAACGGGACTTTCTGCGTACAAAATAACTTCTCAAATAATACAAAATAATAAAGCGCTTGGAATACCAACAGGAGAAAATGAAGATGGTACTGAAAACTTGATAAATGCATATACGCACAATATTGTAAAGAGTATTGTTGAGGCAATTAAGCATGATGCAACTGTTCAAGTTGCTGTTCCTGCAAATAGTTTATTAATTCAAGCAAACGGTGGAAATGCTGGGGGTCCTATAGTCGTTGTTGGAACTAATTTAAAGGATTCTGTCGCAAATGGAATAATGCAATAATTTTTTTTTCAATGGATAGAACAGATTATAACAATATGTCAAATTCAGAACTTAAATTGTGTATTGAAACATTACAAAATGAATTTGATTCAAAAAAAAATGAACTTATACGACTTTGTGAAGAAATCGAAAACATACAAAGAAAATTTAATGATGCAAATAGAGAAATAAACAGTAGGAAAAATATATTTTAATTATGAGTGTCCAAGGCGTTAGATATTGTAGGGTTATTGATGTAGAAGATTCAACTGATAGTGATTTGATTACAGTAAGACTTGAGCCTGAAGATAATGGAAATGGCTCTATTGAACAAACAGCATTTCCATTATTACCTAAAATGTTCCATGTTAAGCCAAAGCCGGGCGAAGGCGTTTTGGTATTTCTTGCTGTTGATGATAAAGGTTATAGTCAAAGATATTACATTGGCCCCGTGATTTCACAAGATGATAAAATTTGGTACGATGAATCAACATATGCTCCAACTTTTATGCGTGGACGTGAATTTGAAGCGACAAAATCGCCAAGCGGTGAAAAAAAATGTAATGGCGTTCTTCCAAATAATTCTGATATTTGTGTTCGTGGAAGAAAAAATTCAGATATTCAAGTAACTGATGATGATGTTAGAATTAAATCAGGAGTAAAAATATCAGATGAAGAAAATCCTTATAATATTAAATTTAACACAAACGACCCTGCGTTTGTTAAAGTAAAATATCACCCTGGTGGATTAATAAAACAATCAGATGTTGATAAAAATGTTAAAAACGGAAAATCAGCACAAATTAAGCAAGTAAATAGTACAGTAACATTAGTTGCTGATAAAATAAATATATTATCTACACAGTCAAAAGAAAATAAGTTTAAATTGCCTTCAATTGACCAAGAAGATTTGATATCTGACAAGACATTAAAATATGCCATTGATGAAGCATATAAACTTCCATACGGAGAAAAACTAGTTGAAATATTACAAATATTCATTAATGCGTTTTTAAGCCATAAACACCCATTCCCAATGAAGGAGCCGGTGACAACTGAAATGGTTAAAGATTTAACTGAAAAAAAAGCAATTTTACTTGACGGTGGGGAATTGCTTTCAGATAGTGTTAGAATTAATTAAGATAACTTTAGTTTGTGGGTAGTTCACTCATAACGTTCAGTAATGTCACTTATTATTTCAAAGGACAATACATTTTCAAAAAATCTTATCTCCCTTCCATCAGATACTTTTATATCTACATGGTACTTGTTTGGTATAAAGTCGTTTGTATAAATCTTAAAATAGTTATCTAAAAATCCTTTTTCTATCTTTGTATATGGTATTACTTCCAATTGCCTATTTCCGTCATAAACATAAATTCTATATTCTCCATTTGAAATTAGTTGCCTTTTATCTGTTGAGAACTTTTCCCTAAAATCTACCAACACTTCACGCTCTTGACCACGTTTTAGCCTTTCATTGTCGTTTATCCCTGACAAAGATGGTACTAAAGCGTTTTTTGAATAAGACTTTTCACTTATTATTAACTTATTTGACAATGGCCTTGTTGAAAACTCCAATTCAACATCATCGTTTTTAATGCCATTTAAATATATTTTAGACCATTTATCGTAGTAAATGGCACCTCTCTCCAATTTTTGGTTTAAATTGCTCACAGTGGCTTTATACACCCCTTTTGTGGCTTGTTTTACTGGTATGTCCTCATCGTTTATCGAACAAGACGGGATTCTATCAAGATTTGTTGGTATTCCATCATCAAAAACATAAAGATATAGATTATTTTCTTTGCCAAGTGTAAAAGATTCTCTATCATCCATTATATATTCGTCATAAATGCATTCAACATATGGATGGAAAAAAGTGTTTGTGTTGTCTGTAAAGAATCCGACATAATATTCTTTCAAATATGAGCCTATTTTTTCATCGCAAGGAATAAAAGCCAAGCATAGTCCGAAATTTTCTATATGCTTTCTTTCGTCCTCTTCCAAAGTTTGGTCAAATTCATCAGATAATTCGTCAAGAACGTATTTTGTTATATCAATTGATAGGTTTTCACTTCCAAAATCAAAATGCTGGGTCCCTATTATTATTGAATCTTCGCCATTAATGTATTTTTCATATTCTTGCTGCAACGTTTCATTTGAATAAACGCCTCCATGCAACGCCTCGTTGTTCAATGAATATGACTTAACTAATTCCTGTAAGTCGTTTTTTACTGTTTTCCAATCATCTATGCTTTCATCGCTATTCGAAAATCCACTTGCTATCTTAAATATCTCTCTTGATATCTCATCAGACCTTTGCCTGTCGTAGTATCTTTTTTTATTGATATTTAATGGTTTTGTGGAATCAAGATAAAATTTTTCCCTTTCATATTTCCATGGAATAAACTTGTTTGCAAAATACCAATTCGACCCATCTTCAGCATATACCAATTTTTGCTGAATGTAGAAATCTTCAGTATAATCAAACCCACGTCCTGCATCAAAGTTCATGGGTAGCTTGAAAAGCATTAAATCAAATGAACTTGCCCTTTCAAACAAGAAATCAGGGGATATGTGTATCGGCTTGTCATAAGGTACTGTATCAACTGAAAAACAATTTGTCATTTTTAACGTAAATTTTAATTTACTTGGGTCGGCAAACGTTTTATTATTAATAAGTTCCTTGATTTCATTAATATCAAAATGTAACAATCCTCTCATTAAAAATTGTCCGTATCCAACACTCATAATTGGATTAAGGCCCAAATTTTGAAGAGAATTTTCAAGTATTGTATTTGTTTTATCTAAGAAAAAATGTCTAATCATTTTGTTTAACTTCTTTGTTATAAATAGTATTTTATGCTTTATTATGCTCCTGTAAACGAACCACTACCTGAATTTGTGAAGAATTGTCTTGATACCATATCATACATTCCTATTACGTTATCAGATTTGCGTTTTGATGGAATCATATTTCTAATTATAATATCAGATTCATATAATTTAAATGAATATACTTTTCCTATTAAAATTCTATTACCTGTTCCTGATGAACTTGTGTTTCCATTTGCTATATTAAATATTCTTACATTTAATGGCGTTTCGAAATCTGAAACAGGAGTAAAATTAGCAGAATCTCCATTAACTGTTATGTTACCATTTGATACTTTTAGTTTGTATACAACATTTAAAGCTTGTGATGTGTTACAGTTTTTACTTCCTGAATTTCCAATTTGCACTCCAATTTTTCCGTTTCCACATTTTGTCCATGCAAGAAAACTATTACTTGAACTATTTGTTCTTGCACCAAATACTGCGCCATATCCAGTAGCATTTCCAGTTATTTCAAATTCAATTTCAACTACTGTGTCTTGATTTGCTTTTACTCCACTATCAATCCACTGGGAACCTGTTCCCTCAATATATTCCAATTGTATATAATCATCAGGCAAAAACATTCCTCGTTCAGAATTATACAATTCTACAGCTTCATCTTGTGTAAATTGCCTATTATAAACAGCAACTTTATATATTTTACCATCAAATCTTGAAGTTGTGTTATATTGTCTTCCTCCTATTGTAAGACCTTTTCCTGTCGTTTCTGTAAATCCTGTTGATGTATTATAAACAGAAGGAACAATTCCATTTATTAAACAAATTTGCGGCATTGTATTATTGTATGTGACAACTACATTGTTTAATTCACCCCAAGAAATTCCTGTAGTTGAAAAAGTGTTTGTGTTTCCGTTACTAGTACCACATCTTACAATTAATGAATTTCCTGTTGAACTAAACCCAATAGACATGTGCGATTTTTCATCTGTGTATATTAATCTGTTTTTATTTGGTTTTTCTGTTGGTGAAAACCATATTGATAAAGTTCCACCTGAAATGTTAAATCCGTCATTTGTGACTTTTGGTCTTAATTGGTCATTTGTTCCGTCAAAATGTAAGTAATTAACATTGAACTCAGCGCCATTATTTACTAATGGCATATTAATTAATCCACTTCTGTCAAACAACACATCTTTGGCTCCACTATATGGAATTAGTTCAAATAGTTTTTGCTGATATAATCTTTTAACATCACTTTCAGATATACAATGGTCGTATATGCGAATGTCGTTGAATTTACCTTCAAAATCTCCGATTGCAAAATCAGTGGCTCTTGGATTTCCACAAATTTCCCAAGGACAAGTGGAATGATATGTTATTTTTCCTGAAACAGATATTTTTTTAACTTCTACACCATCTATATACAATCTCATAACTTTTTCATCGTAAGTTCCACAAATATGATGCCATGTGTTTATAGACAATGTTGATGGCATTTCACAAGATTGATATTCTCCACCAATATAAAGGTTAAATCCCATTTTTTGGCTTTCAACATAGAATCCTCCTCCTCCATCTTCCCAACACCCAAAAACACTTCTTCTTGTTGAATAGTTTTTTGTTTGATAAACCCATAATGCAATAGAAATTGGTGAATATTTATGATTATTTACATTTTTTGCATCTAATCCAATATAATTTCCAAAAGAAAAGTTATAGCATTTACCAATAATACCATTATTATCTAACGTAGCACCGTTATTAATAACAGTAACCTTGCTTAATCCAACACTTCTCAAATCTTTATTTAAAGGTAACCATACTTTTAGTGCCATAATATATTTTTTTTGTTTTTGATAATCATTTATTTGTTATAAATAGTTCTATTTTTGGAGTAAAATTACAAAAAATAACATTATTCAAACTATTTATGATAAACAAAGATTGGGAAATATGTTAATTGATTGAAATACTGGCACTGCCCAAATCTCCAATGGAGGTCACAAGGTTAGCCATAAAAGGAGCCCGTGCGCAAGGACTCCTATTTTTTTGCGATTTGACTTTTTTTTAAAAAATATTATATTTTTTAAAAGACTAAAATGAAGAAGATAAAAAGTGAATCGAAATTTCAGGACAATGACTTTAAGATAAAGATTGGAACAATGGATAAAAAGAATCCTGATGTTGTTTATATTGAATTGGGTTCTTATATTTCTCCAAAGGAAGAAAAGGAAACTTACAAGCCGTATATATCAAGGATTGAGAAAAAAACAAAATCTCTTATTGAGGATGTTATACAAGAAAGCGGAATGTGTAAGAATGGCTTTATATTTGTTTCCGACATTGCAGATGGTAGGGTTGCGATAAATAAAAAATCATACTTTGAAATGCAGGTATTTGTGAAACTGACAGACGAAATAAAGACCTGTGGAAAATTTGTTGATTTGACAAAAAAAATCAATGAAGAATGTGTATCGAAAATAATACCTGGCATAAAGAAGTATATTACTGAGAATGGTTTTGAATACTATAAATCAAGAAAATGAACTATTTATAGAAAAAATTAAATTATGGCTCAGGAATTCTATGTTAGGCAATACTCAATTTTGCCTTTTTTAGAGATGGAATTGATAAATGATGGAAGATATGATTTCCAAAAATCATTGATTAATGATGCGTTACAAGACAGCGTTGTGACTTTTAGTATGAAAGATGAAGAAACCGGTTTATTAAAAGTTGCCAAGGCAAAGGCAAACATTGTTCTTGCAAATGACGGGGGTTGTGATGAAAAATACATACTTCAATATAAATGGACTGAAAAGGACGTTGCTAAAAAAGGCGTTTTCAATGGGTGGTTTGAAATAAAATTTAACGGAGATTTAACTTGTGGCGATGGAATTGAGTATCCGGAGGGCAATTTAATTGTTCCTGTTGAAGAAGAATTAAGAATATTTGTGAAATAATGAGTTATTTTGATAAAATAAAGGATAAGGCTGTTTTCATTCGTCTTCCAAATGTCAATAGGTATTTGGATTACAAAGTTGATGGAATCATTGATTTCCCGATAGTCGATGAAAAATACTTTTATCGTAAATGGAATGAAAATGGACATCATTATACGACAGAATATCACAGAGAAATATTGCTTCCAAAACTTAATGAAATTTTTAAGTTTGGGCTTAATATTGAACGTGACTTCCATCTTGTAGAAAACAATTATATGGGCTATGATATAACAATGCCGTTTCCGAATGAAGAAATACATTACGAGGTGTTTGAATACACCAAAAACGAACATGTTGAAGATTGTTTGTATTCTGATTTGGTGAATAAAAACGGAAGCGCAACACCAACGGAATACCATAAGCTTTATAAGCATGGGCATGCTTGTTCAAGATTAATAAATAAAAACACACAATCACAAAGAAAAATACTTATAGATGGTGATAGTCAAATGATACCTTCAATAATGCCGTTAAGTGTTTATTTTAAAGAATTGTGGTACTTTGATAATAGAACCGGTAAATCATTTGAAAATGAGTTGAATAGTTGTGAATTCACCGACATATTGGTTCAATTCAATTTTAATGGTTTGGATAAATATATAAACAATTTAAGATGAGAAACAAAATACTTGAAGAACAAATAGAAAATGCGATTAATGAAGAGTTAGGAATCGCCGATGAAGTAGTTAAACTATCTGATTTAATTGAAAAAAAAGTGTATGACTATTTGAATAATGGCATAACAGAAAAAATTTTCAATGTAAAAACAGAACTATCTGATGTTAATGTTGATTTTGTCTATAAAGAATTTAATAAACCCGAAGATGCATTAACTTGGATAAATGAAACTGGGCGTTATGATGGATATTCATATGAGACAAACACAATATATTTAGGACTTTATTTCATTGGTGGAGTTATGAATACATTCGATGTTAGTGACACTATAATGCATGAATGCAGTCATTATTGGGAATGCAAAAACGCCGGCAGAACAATACATACGGACGTTTATGATGCCATATATCAAGGAATACGAAATAGAAACCCTGTTATTAGCACAATTTGTGAACTTTTATATTATAGTAACAGAAATGAAATAAGTGCATTTGTTAACGGGACATTTTCTTCTGCAATGAAAAAAAATAAAAAATATGAAAATTATATTGAATTTATACAAGATAACGAAATAAATGACTTATACACATTATTGAAAAATTCACAAAAAACATTATCAAAATATGATATGAACAATTCATATTTTTTTATTGCAGCGTATTGGTTAGTTGGTCATGACATCTTACATTGTGACATAGAGCGTGTTCTTCCAACATTAAAAATGATAACAAAAAGGTCATATCAATATTTAATTGATAAAATTGGAAAAGCATATGCGTTATATACAGCAAAAATTAAAGAAAAAGAAGAAAAAATTAAAGATGCAAAAATAAAAATGATTCTTAGACGATATTTGAATGGTGATATTGAAAAAGAAAATGGCGATGTTTAAGCACCGCCATTTTTTGCTCTTATGAATTAAGTATAGGATACATTTTAACGATTCTGTTCATTATGCTTTGTACCTGACCCTCATATTTTTTGTTCGAAGCATATCTATGTCCATTCATGTTTACAAACCCGTTTGTTTTCAGCAAATCCCCAATAGTTTTTTCTCCATCTTGAAGATAATCTGTCTTTATCAGGTTAATAAAAGGAGCAATACTTTCATCTGGGGTTGAATATGTGCATACGTTTTTTCCGTTGTCATAAGAGCCAACAGAAAACACGCTGTTTGTCCTTTTTGACCTTGGAGTTTGTCCGAAACAAGATTCCAAGTTTGCTATTGCCATGGTAAATGGTAAACTAAAATTATTTTCTTCACATGCAGTAACCAACGCTTCTGGCGTTAATTGCGTTGTTTCCAAAGAATATCCTTGGTTTTTCATTGCCCATTCCATATATTCTTTACATGCTTGGACTTTTTGTTCATGTATTGTGTCTGTATGCTGTATGCTGTCTGAAAACAATTCAACCATTTGTTCCAATTCTAATTTTTGATTGTCGTTAATGTTCATCCTTGCAACTGCACCAAGTATTGCTGCTGCCGTTGCGCCGGCCAATAACGCCCTTTTTATCTTTTTCTTTATGGAATTAAAATCCAATGATTCGTTGAGCTGTTGCGCAAGAAAAATTTCATATTGTTCTTGCATGACAAGATGACTTAATTGCTCTTCTGTAATAACAACCTTTTTCATCATTCAAAAATATTTGAAAGTTCTATTAAATTGCAAATATCTTCTCCAACGGTATCCAATGAATATTTTTTTCCATTCACTTGTTCGAGAACTGAAGATAATCTTTTGCTTGAATTTTCATCACCTTTTTCTTCAAATGACTTCTTTGCGACTAAAATTGATTCGGCACACAATGACTTGTATTTCTCAAATATTTCTTCACGATTTTCGCTTGAAGCTATTTCCTTTAGTACCTTTGCTTCTTCTTCGTTTAATGTTTCTGAATATTTTTTGTTGAATTCTTCCAACAATTCATTTGCTAAGTCATCCAAATTTCTTGATTCAAAAACGTTTGTTTCCTTTTCTTTGTTTTCTATGTTTTCCTTGATTACTTCAATTGCATTTGTATATTCTGATATATTTTTCAAATTGCTCTTATTCTCTGTAATATATCCAATTGCAGAATATAGTTTCTTGTTTTCTTTTGGTAATAAATTATTTGCTTTTTCTCCAAGATACAAATAGCCTTCAGCCAAAATCATTCCTAATGACTTTATTTCATTTTTCAAGGTTGACCTGTCTATATTTGAACTGTTGCTTTCTAATATTTTATTAATAACAAACGAAGAATCCGTTCCTTTTCCTGATTTTCTTATTGCTTCGCATATACTATGCATTGTTGAAAGATTATTGCTTTCTTTTATTACAGATGTATATTTGTTTAATATTTTTTTTCCGCCTTTTGACGTAAATAATTCAGGAGAAATTGACTCAAAACATTCTTTTATGTACCCAAATTGGCTATTTGACAGATAATCTGCCTTTTGAATCATTTTTATAAAATTGATTCTTTCATTACACTCTTTAATTATTTCGTTTTTATAATTTTCTACTTCTTTTATTGTCTTGAAAGAATTTATTGCATTTTCCATTTTAAACTTTTTTCTTTATAAATAGTTTATTATTCATTAAGTGTTTCACCTGAAATCGTATTTAAATCGGATATGGCCTCATTTATTAAATTTTCACGTGCTATTTCATCCTCATCAATAAGAGAATCTATTTTATCGCAAATGCTTTTAATGTTTTCTTGTAAAGTTTTATTTTTAATGTCGTAATCAATAACATCATCAACTTCATCTTCTTCTTTTTGACTTTCTGATATTAGATTCATATATAAGTCAAAATAAGAAGTTGGCGCTTTTTTTAATTGTGACTTGTTTTCGTTAATGTTTTCAAAATATTTTTTTGTAAATGATTTTGTCGTATTTAATTTTTGCTCATTTAATGGCGTTCCGTTGTCGGCATTTGGCGCACTTTCCATGTCGGTTTCTCCTTCTTCGCCTCCAAGTTCACCTTCTGTATCAGAACCTGGTTCTCCAATGTCAAAATCTCCGCCGCCTAAACCACCGCCAATTGGGCCACCTCCTCCGCCGCCCATTCCGTCATTTTCGCTATCTTGTTGTTGCTGCGTTCCACCTCCATGCATTGCCGCATAGTCCCCATATATTCTATCTGTTACGTCAAACATTCCTGAATGTTTTATTATGTTAGGCGTTGCAGCTAATTCAGCAGCCATTGCTTTTTCCAAACGGATTTCATTGAACATGTCCCTTATTTCTTCGTCACTCATTTTCATTATCTTTTTAAGTGCTCTATGCATTGACATCATTGGAATACCGGTTCCTGGGTCAGCAAGCGCTGTTTGCATTGCTGTTAGACGTTTTTGTAAATCTTCAAGTTCTTGTCCTTCTATTACTGTTGATGGGCTGTTTAGAGTTAATGAAAAGTTTCCTATTTCATCTGAAAGCCCCATTAAGTATAGATGTATCATTGCTATTTTGTTAAGTTCCATTAACAAAAATTGTTGTATTCTTACAATCATTCTTGCAAACCTGACATCCATAAATGAAAGATTCTGGCCTTTACCTTGCGCTTCTTGGAAATTTAAAAAAGTTTTTGGAACTCTCATTGCTGCAAAAATTTTATTTTGCATGTATTCAATGTCCTCCATTTGAACTTGGCTGTTTGCCGCCTGTAATGTTTCAATTGGATTTGGGGCATCCTCTCTTCTTACAGGAATGAAATAGTCGCTTGAAACGTCTAAAAAGTTTTTTCTTAAATCAACCTGACCCGTAACTGGGTCTATTATTTGTGTTCTTTTAAAATTATTTGCAATTTCGTTTATGTATGCAGGAACGTCAGCATCGTCAATTGCGCCAACATATACTTTATAAACACGTCTTTCAATTGCCTTATCTAATCTCCAAATAAGCATTGCATCTTCCATCATTGACCACATTCTCCACGCTCTACGTGCTTTATGAAGCATTGATACGCCATAAGGTAGGAAAAACGAATCGTTTAGCAATCTAAAATGTGCCACTTGCCAATTGAAATAAGCATTATCTCCGTTGTGCCCTTTCCATACAAACCTTATTTCGTCAGGTTTTATGTCAGTTGTTTGACGTGGAACTGTTTGTGTGTATGTTGACCCATATCCGTTTTCTTCCCTATCAACCTCATAAACAGGCATCATCATCCACCCCATTACGCCATTTGACTTGTCTATATTCAAAAGCATAAATGTATTTCCGTATTTTGTTACGTGACGGGCAATCATTGGTAACTCAGTATAAATGTGTAACCTGTTTACAAATAAATCTTCTAGTATTGACTTTGTTCTTTTTGACTTTGAATATATGTTAATCATTAATCCTTCAGAATTAATTGGGCAATTATGCGATATTATATGTCCATTGTTACATTTTATTGCAAAACAATTGTTTGTTGATGAATTCAATAAATCAAATACATCGCTTTCTTCTTCTATTTTTCTTATTGATTTAATTCTGTGGTTATATAATGATTTTTTTAAATCTTGATAATCTTTATATCCGTTCTCTTTACATATTTGTAAAAGATGAAAATTTGATAATGATAATTCTTTTAAGATTTCACTTTTATTTTTTCCATAGGAAATAAGTTTCTTAATTTTTGAAATTTTATAATTTTCGTTAAATACATATTTTAAATGGTCAATTCTTTTTAAATCGTATTTTTTTAATATTTCTTTATTTAACCTTGAAATCTGTTTTTTTGTTAAATTAAATTTATTTGATAACTTTTCATTAAAATTATAAGTGTCTAAATAAGCAATCGTATTAATATATTCTTTTTCGTCAACTTTATAATATTTCCAAACGTCACTTTTTATTTGTATATCTTTAAATGATGTATCGTGTTTTTTTAATATTGTGCTAATTGTGTTTTTTGATATGTTAATATTTTTTGAAATTTCAGATAGAGTTAAAGATGGGTTATTTATAATCATTTCTTTAATTTTCGTAAAGATTTCATCGTTAAATTTTAAATTAAAAATATTATTTATTTTGTATTTTTTACATAAATACCTATTATATTCAATAACGTCATTTTTTGTCAAATTAAACTTATTTTTTAATTCTTTCCTTCCACCGTTATTTAAAATTGTATCAATGTATTCTTTTTCATTTATATTATTTATTCTGCTTACTGTTTTATTATAGTTTGGATTGCTTTTGCCATATCTATGTATACCAAACATACCATTATTTTTCCCTTTTCTCCCGAAATATTTAATACGTTCTTCTTCGCTCATTTTTTCAATACGTTTTTTTTGAGCGATTTTAAATTTTTCTATGAAATTATTTCTTTGTTCTTTCCATGTTTTTTTGGCTGTTTTTGAAAATATTTTTTTCATCTTATCAGCCCATTCTTTATTTTCCCATCTTTTTTTATTTAAATCTGTGTGTAATTTTTGATGTTCATCCCAATACATATATGTCAATGCAGATGGGTCATTGTTCGATTTATTAAATGTGTTATGATGAATAACTATTTTTTGGTTATTTGTGTTTTTTTCCAATAAAATCGTTTTTTCATCAATTAAAACGTTTTCAGCAACAACACGATGTGTTGGCCTTTTTTTATACTCGGTAGAAGATATGATTTGTTCATATCCTAAATTATCCTTTGAGTCATATATTGACATTAAAGAATCACCTTCAACCAAATCAGATGCCTCTTTCCATTCACAATTTGACAACATTAATTTATGGTCTGGCGTAATTTTTATCACAGTATCATCGTCAAGCGTTATTTCTATAATGTTTTTTTTACCCTTATAAATAACACTATCAACGTGCGATGGCATACAAATTCCATTTTCGTCAACAGAATAAACCCAAAAATCTTTACAACGCATATTATACAATTCTTTGATTGTAAAAACTTTTCCGTTTAATAATTTTATTTGTGTATCACCATCCAAACAAGCCTCTTCTGATATAATATCAAGAGCACTTCCAATTTCACAAGTCCCATCCATAAGGTCAACGTCACGATACATTAATTTAACGGCATTATATCCGGCCAAACTTTCCATGGAATTGTCAGCGCCTGCCCTTTTCCATTGATATGCTAAATATTTTTGCTGTTTAAATGTTTCTAATTTTCTTTCATATTCAGCCCTGTCATTTGTCGAAAAAAGCACTTCGTTCCTTTCATCAAAACTTTTTGACGTTTGTACTGCTTTAGGAACTGAATTGCTATTTGAACCCCTAAATACATCAGTTAATCTTTGAAATATAGTTTGATTGTTATTTGCCATGCTAATTAATTTAATTGTTATTTAATAATATAATATTATTATGTTTAAAGTGAACATAATACACTATGTATAAATAGTTTTTGACTTTAAATATTTTTTTGTATATTATATAAAACATATTAATTATGGAAACATTTGAAGAAAAAGTAGAAAGATACATGCAATGTGACAAAAGAACACTTGCAGAAATGCTTGCAATGAAAGATTTTAGTGATTTAAACGATAAGAAACAACAAACATTTCCTTATTATGACCAGTTAGAGCCAAACATTTTTAAGCCAACAAGAACTTATCCAATGCCGCCAAATTATGGTGATTGGGTTGTAACTTGCTCAACAAATTAAAATTGAATTATGAAATTATTTAGAATAAAAAAGAAAAACAAGCCACTTAATTTCAGCATTCTAAACGCTTATCGTTGCGAAGCTTTGTCACGTCTTAAATTTTTGGGAACTATGTACATGATGGCACAAAATTAGGAAGAAATTTCTGATTTTCAGTTAAAAAACTGGTTTTTCAGGTTGAAAAATTGTATATTCTACACTATAAATAAGTGTAACCAACCTGAATTGCTATGATTAACCTTGCCCATTTCAACTCCCTTCCTCAAATCTTCCGCCATTTCCGGGACAAAGCCACCTGCCTAAAGTTCATTGAGGAACAAATCTACCCTGACGGACTTGTTGCTTGCCCGTATTGCGGTGGCATGCACCCATATCGCCGTGGTGACGGACGCTTCAAGTGCCGTGAGTGTGGCTCATCATTCTCAATCCTTCAGGAAACCATCTTCCAAGACACCAAATTACCCCTATACAAGTGGTTTGGAGCCATTTTCCTTATGTCAACCCACTCCAAGGGCGTTTCATCCAAGCAAGCAGCCATTGACTTGGGTGTGACACAAAAAACCGCTTGGTTTATGCTCCACAAGATTCGCACCACCTTTACCCAATCAGCACCAATCCTTGAGGACGAGGTTGAGATTGACGAAACCTATGTTGGTGGTAGGGAAACCAACAAGCACGAAAGCAAGAAGGTTGAGGGTACGCAAGGCAGAAGCACCAAGACAAAGACACCCGTATTCGGTATGGCACAAAGGGAAGGCAATGTGTTTGCCATCAAGGTTGAGGATACAAGGAGCGCAACGCTTATGCCTATTATCAAGAGCCATATTAAGGTTGGTTCGGTGGTTTATACTGACGAAACCAACATTTACTGCAACCTGAATGACAACGGGTATGTCAGGGAGATTGTCAACCACAGCCAAAAGGAGTTTGCCGTGGGACGCAAGTACACCAACACGATTGAGGGCTTTTGGGGACAATTCAAGCGTATGGTTTATGGCACATACCACTTTGTTTCACGCTACTATATCCAGCGTTACATTGACGAGGCGGTTTTTCGCTACAACAATAGAAAAAAGAAGGGCGGCGAAAGGTTCGCTGCCCTTATGGAACACGCCTTGAATGTCGTTACATTCGAGGATGTGAAAGTTGTTAAGTGTACTGCTTAATATCTCATATAATTGTCTAACCTTTCTTGGCTACCATTTGGTAAAGTAACATAAGCAACGCCTTCTTCGTCAAATTCAATTTCGAGCCAATCAGTCGGTTTGTCTGGCGTTCCGTAATTGTTTCTAAATCTTGCCGCAGAACCATCATTGCTAATTTGTACTTCGGTTCCTCCAAGATTTGATTTCGTCATATATCCATGTGGTGTGAAATCATCGTTTTCTCTTAAAATTCTTTTCACGGATTCGCTAACGATTTGCCTTAATTGGTTCTCGTTTATTCTAATTCTTTGTTTCTTGTTCATATTTCTATTCTCTTTTATTTCTTGGTTATTTTTCTCCAATCGTGTTCTTTGTTACATTTTGAAGACTGTTGTATAAATAGTCTATAATTCCATCTACATCTTTGTTTGTAATGTTACCGTTCTTTGACTTATATTGATTATCCATTACAACTTTTATATTATCCATTAAGCGATATATCATTATCCATGCATTAATTGATTGCTTTTTTACAAGATTTGTTTCTCCATGTTTGTTTGTAGGAACAATATCCATTTCGTAAAGAACGCTTCTAACACTTTCCTTGATAATATCTTCAAATTCTTTCTTCATTTATATCTATTTTTCAAATAAATAGTATCTTTGCAAGAAAAAGTTGATATGGATATACTATACATTACACCAAGTTCAGCACATGAACTAACGACTTATTGCGAAAGCAACCTTTTAATTGAAGTGATGGAACATTTTGCAAAAAATGCTATAATCATTGCAAAAGATAATAACAGCAAGCCATCTAAATGGTGGAATATTACAGACTTTATTACAGATAATACGATTTCATACAGAAAAAAGATGTCTGTGGTTTTGTCTTTTGCAGCAATTGGAGGATTTATAACAATAGGTGATGTAACAAAAATAGGTGATGTAGAGGTGCTGAATATGCTTAAAGAAACCAATAACATTTCCGAAGAAGATTATGATTACTTTATTGAAGCATTTTACAATTTCTCACAAGGTAATGGGATAAAGTTTGCTTCGTAGCAAAAAAGTCAGCCTTTATCAGACTGACTTTGTGCCATCAGGTATATAGTTCCCTTAATTAAATCATTTTTATATTTTTCTAATCCAAATTGTTTAAATAGTGATGAAACCGTTTTATATATTTCATTATTTTTGGTGTATATTTTACCTAATGTATAAACATTCATCAATTGTTCTAAGATATTAACAAATGTTCCTTTTTTTTTCATTTCTCTCCATATTTTAATTCTATCATAATCTTCGAATCCAACTTCTGTCTTGCTTTGAAAATCATTTTTATAAAGTTGCTCAAGTTCTGAATTTATGGTATTATCTGTCATAAAATTAAAATCTTTGATGTCAGTGTATACAAAAACTGGTATTGAATTTCTTTTTGATAGTACTAAAATTGTAATTGCATCATCTTTTTCTTTCTCGGCTAAATCTTTTCTTTGTCCGCTCAAATAAACATCAATTCTTGAAATATATTTAGATGCGTTTTCAATTGTTGGAGTATATGAGAAAATCCTGTCTTCCATTTCGAAATTATGGTGCGTTTTTTTTGACTTTGTAAATCCTTTTCCAAATGTTGAATCGTTTTCTGGCTTGTAATATGCTTGTTTTCCCATCGTTCCCCAATAATCTATAGGCTTACCATTATATTTTTGTGATATTTCGTTGCCATTTATTTCAATTCGTATACAACTTCCCAAATGTCCTGCATATCCAATGTCTTTGCTTCTACCTCGTTGTGTTGATAAATAGAATAAGCGTTTATTGTCATACGCATCTGATGAATTTGAAGATAATGTCAATTTAAACTCATTGTTTTTAAGAATATTTATGCAAGAAGAAAAAGACGTAAAATGATATGTTTTATCGCTAATTCTTTCAGATATGATTTTCTTAACACATTCGTTAACCAAATATTTTATGTCATTAAAATCTAATTTCATTTCTGTTTCTGATTGTTATATTACATATATTCCCAATGGGGTATATTGCTGTAATTTTACATTATTTTCCATTAATTCGGCTTGTTCTTTCATCATATTAACAGGCCTCATTCTTTCAAGACGTTTCATTAATGCTTCCATTGCGGCATCATATTCCTCTTTACCTTGTTGAATTAACATTTGGTAATCCATTGTCATCTCTGCCTGAGGAATGTTAACTTTTCCTGAGAATTTACCTCTTATGAGTCCCAAAGTTTGCTTTGCCTTTGCAATTAATAATTGACGAACTATGACTTTTGCTGGTTCGTTAAGGAATTCATATTGCATATTTTCCATAGGAACTTGGTCAGGACTTAAAATAACGTCATCTGCGTGATATAACATACATTCATCTTCATCTCCATTTGAAGTGTCGTAATATGTGTACCAAACCTCACACCCGATAAGCCCAATTCCGCCATTTACACCTGCACCTGCGAATCCAAATGACAATTTACTTCCAGGGGTTGACATTAAATGCAATAAATGTGTACCGTCAGGACCTGCTGTTACCTTATATGTAAGGTCACCCCTAAATAATCTGCTCTTAAAATTCAAATCTGCGGCCATATAAGCAACATCCATTGCTTGTGTTGTATAGAATCCACCAAGTCCTCCGCCATATCCATATCCTGCACCAACTTGTCCAAGTCCTGGCATAAAACCAACTCCTCCACCCATATAGTTTGCAAATAATGCAGTATCTGTCATAGGAGGATTTACATACATGACTTTGTTAATTGTTCTTCCTGATGGTATTACATAAACCTGTTTTCCTGATTCAATTGTAACGAAATCCTTTTTAAGTTCCCAATAATCACCACTTTTTATTGTCTGAAGACCAACTTGTTTCGAAAACCAAGCGCCATAGTCTTTTGTTAAATCAAGACTTCTTACCATAAAACCATACATAAGTTCTTTTGCGTTGGTAACGTTTTTACCATAAAAACCAAGCCACTGGTTGGCGATTATTTCGTTTTGTACGGCAGAAGAATAATCTTGCATGGCTATTTCCAATAAATCACATAATTGTTCATCAGTAAGTTCAACAGAACGAACAGGGGCTCCCATCGCTGAACGAACCAATTTAAACAAAGCATCAATATCTTTTGTTACTTTAATCATATTTTTTTTATTAGTTCAATAATTTCGTTTTTATTATTTATTAATGGCCGAAAATATTCTTTTTGCTCTTTTATAATGGATGAGTAATATATTATTTTAATATTATGTGTTTCACAAATCTTGTATTTTTCAAAATCATTTTTAATCTGTTTTTTAAAGGATTCTTCTCCACCAAAAAATTCAACAGGCTCAAAATGCTGTACTCCTTGGCATTCGATAGCAATATTATAATCTGGCAAATAAAAATCTAAACTTTTCTTTCCAAGCCATTTAAAATGTTTTTCTCTTTCATATTTAATATCATTATTTTGCAATTCAAATTCTATATCTTTTTCTAACTTTTTTTCGTTGCATTTTTTACATCCAATAACACCCCTAATAAAATCATGTGGAGTTTGCCAAAATTCGCCATGCTCAGGGCATATTATACAAACCTTTGTGTTACTGTTCACATATTCAACTTTAGAATAATCAAAATTTTTATTTTCATGTACTATCTTTGCTCTTTCAATAAACTCACTTGTCGTTAGTTTGGAACTTCCACAACAAATTGGGCATCCACACCCACTTAAATGGTCAGATGGTTTTTGTGTGAATTTTCCGTGCTTTTTGCAAATAATTTTTAATGGCGTTAAATGATTAACATATATAGATTCGGAATAATCATATTTATTTCCGTGTATTTTTATTGATTTTTCTATAAATTCAGAAGTCGTTTTTGTGTTTTTGCTATTTCTTAGTTTATTTGACAAATAAGGACATCCTTCACCTTTTAAATGGTCTTTTGGTGTAATAAAATATTCAATGTTATTGTAAATTATACAAACTTTTGTTTTGTTATTAACATAATTAACTTTTGAATAATCAAATTTTTCACCATGAATTTTTCTGGCTTCTTCTATAAATTCTTCCGTTGTTTTTCTTTTTCCCATATATTATAAATAGTTTATCAAATGCGAATTAAAATCTCCATCCTTGTTTTATTTTATCGTTTTTCACTTTAATTATCACTTTTCCTATTCTTGAAGAAAAATTCTTTATTGATTGCTTCAAATCGTTTATTGTGACTCCAAAATTTTCAAAATAAACACTAAACTTTTTTTTAAGGCTTTCATTAGTTTCAAGTTCAGAAACAAGTTGCTTTAATAATTGGAATTTTTTCCATGTTTCACTTTCAATAAGCAAATCATCTGAATATGGTAATGGCTTATCCATCATGTAGGCATATAGGCCATTTGCAAACCCTTCTTGCTCTGACTTTAATGAAAGATACATCATGTTCCCTATTTTGTTTTCGTCATTATCATCGCTTTCCAAATCCGTCTTAATCTTCGCATACATTATTTCGCCTCCAAAATTTTTACCCATCATAATCGTTTGGTAAATATGCTCCACTTCATGCTGTATTGTCTCCATTGCCTTTTCGGTTTGCAATGTTCCACAAACTGAAAAAATGTTTAATATGCACATTGAATGATTTTTTGCCACTAAAATGGACGCACCGTTTGTTATGTATTCATTACCATCCAGCATGAACAAATCATTATTCAAAAAATTTCTATGATATACGGTTATTGATATGTTACTGTCATTTATCTTATAATTAAAATTAAACGATTTTTTTATCAGAATATCGTTTTTTTCAACAACTTTTGCGCCTTTTATTCGTTCAATACACATCTTCAAAATGTCTTTCGATATGTTTATAACTTCATTTGAAACACCAAGTTCTTCTTTTATTATTTTCTTTATTTCATCATCATTCATAAAAATTAATTTTTTTTAAACAATAAGCCATCTATATGGGCTAAATTTATCGTTTTTAAGGTCTTTATTTGTATAGAACGGCATTTGATAATTCTTTTTGGGCTCTACTGTTATTTCACTTGTAACCTTAATGTTATGTGTTGGAGTTGACGCTGTAAGTGTTGCACTTGCTGTCCATGCTTTTAATATGGCTTTGTCTTTTTCTTTTGCTGCTATAAATTTTTTCATAGAGAAATTCAATACAAAAGTTGTCATTGACAAACAAGTAAGTGTGTCATCGTGACATCCGTCTTGGTGGTCTATCTTTGCCGTTGGGCCCTTGTAAATCCACGTATCCAATTCTGCAATTACACGTTTTGACCTAATTTTAATTTGGTTTGTTTTAACCATATTTGCAAATGCTGTTAACATTTGGAATCTAACTGCATTACTATGGAAACCTGGCAATTTGCCATCTTCTGTGGCTTTTAACGAAGAAGCGTCACGTTGCATTGTGTATTTGTTCAAATCTGCGTCATCATAGTATAAATTAGGGTAATTTAGCCTAAGAAGCATTAACACAGTTGCGTCACCTACTCCACCAATACATTCAACAACACAAAAAGCATCTCCATACATCTTTCCATATCTATATGCAAGTTCACCGACATCATCACCCGTCATTTTGCCGTGGTATTCTAGAACTTGTTCAAGACAAGGTGTTCCGTCATCATCAATTCCGTCAATATCAAGTATTTCTATTGCTGTTCTATCTGCTGCATCGCCTCTTGAGTTGTCTATTCCCATAATATATCTATGACCCTGAATTGGCTCTTTCCATATCCAAGTTTCATCTACCATAGGGTCAACATATAATGGGTCCCTAACATTTAGTTTTTCTTGCATTTCAATGAATTCAGGCTCAACAACGTTTGATGCTGACCCCAAGAATGAAACATCCAACTCTTGTGCAATCTTTTGTGAATCGTTGTTGAATTGTTGACACATTTTAATGTACCAAGGTGAACGTGGTGACCACCCGTCATTAATCATTTGGTCCCAATGCTCTTGGTCATATGCTATATTCCCTTCTTTATCAAGCAATGGCTCTTTTTCAATTAATACCTCACCTGTTTCTTGGTCTTTTTTTGTCCATTCCAAGAATTTGTTATAACGTGGGTCTTGATACCATTTTAATTCCACCAATTCAAATGCGTTCCAATCATCAGTTCCTTTTAATTTTGCTTTTCTACATGTTTCGTAGTAAAGCATATCCTTACCGTTTGGGGTTGAAATCATTATTATATGTCCGCCCGTTGAAACTGTAGGTAATGCAGATGCGTAAACATCATTACCGTTTTCAATAAATGCGGCCTCATCGAAGATAAGCCAGTTAACACCCTATTATTTAATTAATTACGAAGTTTTTTATCATCGCACTCTTATGATTTCTCATAAGTTTGGCGTACATTTTCACCCATTTTGGGGTCCCGCACTCTTGGAAAGATTATATTTATTCACTTTCTACGCTCTACGGTGTTTAGTGGCCTTTCGCAATCCACTAACTTACCTCGGTATTGCCGTATCGTTTTTGACTTAGGTTTCACCGATTTTACGGGATTTCATCATTGCAACTTACGCTGCAAGTCGGCAGTGTTGTTTACCGACACCTCTTGATGCATCAGGACCTGATGAACGAGCAACCACCTTACATCCATTTTTCAATTTCAATTCTTTCGAGTTGCATATTTCAAATATAACATTTTTGTTTGGTGGGGGCGACATCGGGTCATATCCTAAATCCATGAATTCATCACCCCACATCCATAAAGGAAATTGCAATAAAAAGTCCCTTATTTTAAACAACATCTGTTGAGCAAGGTCCAATGTGTTACCAATTGCCAAAACTGTTTGTGGAGAATCTTTGTCAGCAAGTACCATTTCACAAGATATAAAAGCGCCTGCCGTTGTTGTTATACCTGCTTGTCTTGGCTTTGTGGTAACAACGTTATTTGCATCGCCTAATACACGGCACAAATCTTGCTGCCTTGGAAAAAGGTTAAACGGAACATCCTTTTTCTTTGTGTTATCATACGTTTTAAGAAAATGCTGTATCATATAGACACGGCTTTTGTCTTTATAACATTTTGTGTATTCCAATGCTAAATAGTCATAATCTATAATCATATAAAACAGTATTTAATAAGTTATTTACTATTTATTATAATTAGTTTATTTTTATAAAAACAAATGCCGGTAAAATCTAATACAGAAGAATTTATAAAGAAATCAAAAATAAAGCATGGTGATTTATATGACTATTCAAAAGTTGAATATGATGGTAGAGATAAACCTGTGCTAATTATTTGCAAAAAGCATGGTATTTTTTCGCAAACGCCGCATGACCATCTTAGTGGATGCGGATGCCCAAAATGTTATTATGAAAGAAAAAATACTCCAAGAATTAGTTTTGAAGAGTTTGAAGAAAAAGCAAATAAAAAACACAATTACAAATATGCTTACATTAAAAATGACTATAAAGGAATTTCTTCAAAAATAAGAATTATTTGTCCGGAACATGGTGAATTTATTCAGACTCCACAAAGACATTTATGCGGGCAAGGATGTCCAATATGTGGAAATGCAAAAAAAGGCTTATATCAAAAAGGAACAACAGATTCTTTTATTAGAAAATCAATAGAAACACACGGAACAAAATACGATTATTCTAAAGTTGAATATATTAATAATAGAATTAAGGTTTGTATAATATGCCCTGAGCATGGAGAATTTTATCAAAAGCCATTAGACCATTTACACGGATGCGGCTGTCCTGAATGTGGACGAAAACTAAATAGAAGTGAAAAAATCGTTTTAAACGCACTAATTGAGAAATACGGAAAAGTTGAGTATCAGCATAAAGAACCGTGGTTACAAAGTAAAACATCATTTTCTTCTATTGATTTTTATCTTCCTGATTATAAAATAGGAATTGAGTATCAAGGTAGACAACATTTTATTCCTTTAGAACGATTTGGCGGTGAAAATGGATATTTGTTACAATCAAAACGTGATTTGGCAAAATATATAAATTGTATGAAAAATGGAATTAAAATGTTTTATGTGTCATTTGAAAAAGAAATCCCAAACAATTATTTTTCCTATATATACAATAGTATTGAAAGTTTGATTAATGCGATTGATGGGTATATTAAAACGCTAATATGATAATTTTGAAAAAAAATAAAAATTTTGTATATTAAAGAAAAAGTCTTAAAATATGTTTGATTATACTGTTTATAAAGAAAAAAGTTATAATGAATTGATTTCTGAGAGAAATAGACTTGAGGAAAAATATAATCAAATAGAAACAGAATGCCTAAAGGATAATTTGTCATTTGCTGAATTTTGTAACAAAGCACATGATGCTAAGGATAGGTTATTTTTTGTTGATAAATTCTTGAGGATTAAAGAAGACCCAATTTTAACATATGGAAAAGAGTGGTCTGGAACTTTATATGAAATAAATAAGTTCAAGGAAATGTGTGATGAAACTCACAAAGTATTTACTGATGAAGATGGTATTGGCTATTATGCAACCGAAACAGCAAAAAGTAATATCATAGTTAAGCCATCTGATTTTGTATATGATATGGTTAGGACTGATTTTACACATGTTCTTTGGTTCAATAAATAAAAATAATTTAATAATATATTGATATGGAAACATTACTTGAAATTTTAGGCGGTATTGCCTTAATTGTAATTCTTGCTATTGTATTTTCATTCCCAACAATGTGGCTGTGGAATTGGTTAATGCCTACTTTGTTTGGGCTTGTTAAAATAACTTGGGTTCAAGCATTGGGCCTTAATGTTTTAAGTGGAATTTTATTTAGAACTTCATGCAACTAATAATTTGTAAAATAAGTGTATTATGAAATTTGGAGAAGCAATTGAAGCCATGAAAGATGGTAAATTCGTAACTAGAAAAGGGTGGAATGGCAAAAATATGTATCTTTGGTATATGCCACCGGCAACAGTTAAGGCAGAATGGTGCAAAGAACCGCATTTAAAGGCCATTGCAGACGCTAACGGCGGTGAAGTGGAGTGTCTTGGCTCAATACGTATGAAAACGGCTGACAACAAAGTTTTGACGGGCTGGTTGGCAAGCCAAACTGATATGATGTCTGAAGATTGGGCGGTTTATGATTCAATTTCAGATATGAAATCGGATATGTGGAATTATAGAAATGTTAGGTATTTTCGTTGTGATGCCGGCGTTAGACATTGGGAAGATACAGATGTAAATGGAGAAAGTGATGATGATGATAACCCAAGAATTCCATGTATTGATGAAAATGGTAGATGGAACATTCTTATTGATATTAAGGATGGAAAAATTCTTAATTGGACACAAGGCGTAACAGCGAAAGTGTTTTATAAAGTATGTGATGACGGTGTATATACGGCATATGACAATAATATGAATGTTATTTGTGAATTAGAAGATTACGTACCTGACATGCTTGCTATTGACGATTCAGGATATGGAGATTACATCTGTTTGACAATAGATGAAAACGGATATATCAAGGATTGGCCGGATGAAGAAGACATTAAATATCAAATGGATGAATTCTTAAAGTCTGATGCTGATTATTAAATAAGGTAACTATATGCTTATCGAAAACAAATTATGCACCATATAATGCATAAATGAAAATATGCTTCATATGGTGCATAAAATTAAAAAAAGGCCCTGAGTAATCGGGGCCTTTTTATTATGGAACTATATACCAGTTGACATAAAGTATATAGTTAAATAATTTTATTCTTTGTTTATGTATACAGTATTTTCATCAAATAAGTTGCTATAATCAGAAATTTCTTCCCAATCACTCCTACTATTTTTTCGCCATACACGTTTAATATTCCAAATACCATTTTCTTTTCTATAAATGACCTGTCCGGATGATGACATAACATTTATTGTGTGTGCTGTTTGAACATTTGTTAATCTATAAATATAGTTAACAGTTGTTATTTGTTCACCATCTTTTTCTATAGTTATTTCTTTCCTTTCAAGATTATCGTTTATATCAGTTCCATTATCTGTTACGGAAATAGTATCTGTTGGGTTTTTTGGTACAATTGTAAGCCTGTAATCATCACCTGGTAATGCAACCATTTGTCCATTTGGATATAATTTACATTCGGTATTTGTTGTTGAATTAATAAAATAATAAGTCACATCACCAAATATAAATATTAACGAGTGAGATTGGTTAATATTGCTTAAATCATATGTGTAATACCCAACCGTTGGTTCGAGTAATTCAATATTTGTGATTTTAAATTGTAAACTATCATTATTGCTATCTGTTGCTTCATCTTTTGCAAATTTAACATCTACAAAATGTTCACCGGCAGGTATTTCATATGTTAAATTCTGTGCATTTGCACTGTTGTAACTATTAGTGTTTAATCTAATTTGTTCAAGACCTGCATCTGTTGAGGTATCACCACCAGATTGTGAAGAATTCCATGCGGAAGTACTGAGAGCAGTATCAACTTTACCAAATACACCAAAATCATAGGTTGCTTCTGCATAATTAATATATTGGAAAGTAACTAAACTTCTTACAGGTAAATCAAGTGTAATTCTTGCTACAGCAGCACTACTCCCAACACCATTATTATTTGAAACATAATAACCTGTTGATTGATTATATACAAAACCATATGTTGTTGTTATATTTGTAATGGCAGAAGTAGGACTATCAGTACCATGAGAAACCAATTGACTTGTGATATCTACACCATTATCCAAGGCCAACGTCAATTGCGGGTCAGAAGGTGTAATCGTTATTGTTTCACTTGTACCGCTTTCAACTCTTGTTGTACCCTTTGATGGATTTGTTGTTGCATTGATTGATGATATAGTTATTGGATAATATGTTTTTGTTTCATCTTCTTCAGGCGGAACTATTATATTTTCTGAAACAAGTATTGTGTGGTCCGCAGATATATTGGTTACAGTATATTCATAATAAAATTGGTTTCCTTCTACCGGTAATGTATATTCAACATAACATGTTGCACCGTTAATTGCACCACCATAATAACCTAATCTACATTTTAACTTTAAATTTGATAATTGTGTTACTGTAGGTAACGTTGTTGCTTCTAATGTCTGTGTTGAATTAGAAGTACCAATTGATTTAAAATTAATTTCATCACTTATTGTTGTTGCTGTGTCACCGAGTATTAGTTGTATACACATATATTCGTTTGCGTTTGATGTAGATTCGGCATGACCATTAACTTGACAATACAGCCTTGTAATTGTGGCATTACTTGGTATATCACTAAACGTTAAATTATATGTAAAAACTGTGATTGTACTACTTCCATTACTGTAGTAGTTACTTGATGTTGTTGAACCTGTGACACCTTTACCTACAATACCTTGAAAATAACTTGCGCCTTGTCCATTAAACCCACCACTAACTAATGTATATGTTCCTAAAACTGTTTCTGAAGAACCACTTGCTATTTTTTGTTTAACAACTAATTGGTTGGTGACATCTGTTCTATTATCTTCAACAACAATATCACCAACATTATCAGTTTCAATTTTAACAATACCATTTTCACCTTCTAATATTTCTTGTGAAGAAGGTTCAACAGTTGCTAAATTTGTTTCACTTGAAGATGTGATTTCATACATAGTACCATTAACAGAATAATTAACAACTAATGTTGCACCATAGAATGATACAGTCGAAGGCTCAGTAGCACCTGTACCCGTACTATTAAGTCTTGTAAGGTACATTCTAATCTTACAGTTATCCAATTCTTCTCTTGTCCAAGTACCAACTGTCAATGCATGTGAAGACGGTGAAGTATTGGAACCCGTCATAGTTGTTGCACTTCCTTTCGGTGTTATACCAGCACATAATTGTACTTGTCTTGTATTATAGTAATTAGTTCCTTGATTACCACATTTAACTGTACATTCTACTGAGTTTATTATTGCTGTTTGCGGTATTCTTGAACAATCAAAATTATAATAAATGTAACTTGATGCTGATTGCCCAGTATTGGTATAAAATGCAGCTCTCGTTGTTGAACCACTATTATCGAAGCCATTACTTATGACATTCCCATTGTATATACCATCAATTGCTGTACTTCCATCATTGTAATTTGATGCATATGATGAATTAACACTATCAAAAGAAGTTGGATTAATTGTTATTGCGCTTGTATATGATATTACTCTACTCATTTTTTAAAATTAAATCCCTTCCTTTTTTTGGAATGGATGAAATTTATTCTGCTATTATTTTTTTAAGATGTTTGTAAATAAATATCACCGTCATTACCTTGTGAAGCACTTGGTGTGCCACTACCAGTGTAAATTGCAATAGGCGTTACCCATGCCAATTGCCCGTTTACAACGCCAAGAATCTGTCCATTATTTGCTGATGAAAATTGTGGTAATCCAATAATTGTACCAATATCAATAGTCTTGTTGCTATTTTGATTCAATGTGAATGTACCAACTGTAGAACCATTGAACGTCAATGTGATTGTATTGTCATTAACTGTTGGAATGGTTGGCTTGTTTAAAATTGCAGCCAAACCTGTTGTGGCGTTCCAATCTGATTGGACGTTGCTTACTTTCGAATCCCAAGAAGATTTTTGTGCTGCTGTTACATGGATTTCTGTATTTTCAGTATGGGTTGTAAAAGTAGAATTTTCAACATAATTAGACAAATTTATTGTTCCGCCAAGTGCATCCCATTCAGTACCAGTCCATGCGTAGTTTGTGCCACCTGGCGTTGAACCATTTGCATTTATTACGTTATATACATCTCCGGCTTCTTTGCTTTCTATTGATGATAGGTCTGAATAATTTGTTACAGAACCCTTATATGCATAAACAGAAGATACTTTATTGTCTATATATGTTTTAATGTTACCACTAACATTAACTATTTCGTTGTGGGTGTTTGATGATGTTGCATAATCACTTAATTTTCTTGTTGACCCATCTTGAATATTGTCTAATGTTGTTCCTGTTGGTAATGCGCCAACTTCATTTGCGGTATACGAGGGCTTTGTTGATTTCTTGGCCCATGATGGCACTGTTGGGTCAGTTTCTGTATAACCTGTGATAAAACCAACATCATTTACCAGCTGAGAAGCCGATGATACCAATCGGCTATTTAAATCAGTTAATGCTTTTGATGTTATATATTCATTTTTTTCAATAATAGACTGAAAATAATTATCTGAAGAAAAAGTTGCTATTTCGTTATTGTTATTTTTTATTGATAACGTTTCGTGACCATTTGCAAAGTTTATTGCAATTTCTCCATATTCTAATTGTGATGGCGTTGGCAATTTTGCTTCGCCATTCGATAATGCTGAACTTCTCTTATTTAAGACTTTTTGACTCATAATTATATAATTATATAAATAAATAGTGCATCCATTTTAAAGCAAGCCAAATTTGTAAAATAATGAAACAAAAAAAAATCAGTCCTTGTCAGACTGATTTTCCCATACATACTTTATTAGGCCACAATCCCAAATCCTGTCGTATCCAAGTGCCTTTGCCATTTCGGTCTCTGTCATTGTTAATGGAAATCCATACTTTTTGTTTAATTTTTTCTTGTTTAAATTCATTTTATGAACTCTTTTGTATCTCATTCCTTTTTCGTTTTCGTTGTAATACTTATAGTCTGGCCTTGTGTAGTTTTCAAAGACAAAACCTGCCTTTGTATAGAAATTGTTATCTTTATTCAACGTCCATCTACGGTCTGCAAACGAAACAATTCTTGAAGGGCTATATTTGTTAATAAAATACTTAAACATTTTAGAGCCAACACCTTGCATGACATAATCATAATTTGACGCAAACCTGACCAACTCCCAATCACTGTTTTTTATGTTTCCATTTTTAAACGACATTACAGCAATTAATTTATTCTCAAAAAAAGCACCCAAATAAACCGTTGCACTAACAAACCCTTGTATGTGGTATTTGTTTAGGAATTGTTCTGCATCATATTTGTAAATTTCCTTTATATCACACTTTCTTCCCATTATCTTTTTTAATCCTTTGTCAATACCCAAAATGTGCGATAATTTATGAAGAACAATTTCCTTATTGTTAACGTACTCATCCTCAAATATGTGTATTAATCCAACACCTTTTTCCAAACACATCTCTGTTTTTTCAAGATGGTAATTGTGACTTTTCTTACCAAACCACTCAGTGTGCCATTTCAGACCGTCAAACTCTATACCTATTTTTTTGTCCTTTATTAATATATCAATTTCTTTTCCTATTAAAAGTTGCCTATTTGCTTCAAACGAAATTCCGTTTTTTATTAAAAAATCTTGTATTTCTTTCTCATATTTTGATACGAATCTTGATTTTAGAGTTACGGTATTTCCAAGTTTTATTGCTTCATGTGTTTGATTCTCCATTGTTTTGGACAATATATCACAATTATGGTATTTTTCTCTAAAGGCTTTCATTGATAAATTATGCGACAATAGATGTGATTGGGTTATTTTTTGGTACTTATTTCCGCAAATTGGACATGTTACGTAGTTTTTCTTGTATTTAAGTATGCTTTTTAACTTGTCTTTTTTTGCATGAACTTTAAAATAATCATAGTCTTCAATGTGTTTTTTAAGGTGTTCTTCTATCGTTAAATTGTGCTCCTTTTTGAGATGCATCTGAAAACTTCCACTTTTGTTCTCAATGTCACACGTTGACCATTCACAATAAGGACATTTTTTTCTTTCGCTATCTTTAACTTCAATGATATCAAACCACTGCTCATACCAATAATTTCCGGTTTCTTGATAGTAAAGTCTCCTTTCATATAATGATGGGATTTCTATATTATATTTCTCTTTTATAAAAGAAGTCAAATATCCACCGTTGTTTTCATAATCGAATGTTTCAAACTCATAATCTTTTGACCTTGCAACATAATGAAACCCTTCCCTTTCTACGTATTTTTTTGTTTTCCAATCCGGCACAACAAATTTTCTTTTTTTTGAGAATGAACTTGGCTTCCGTATTTCGACATCAAATTTGTTTAATATTTCTTTAAGTCTTATCTTACCAATTTTATAGGCTTTACAAATATAATCAAACCCTTTTCCATTTTTGTAATCTTCAATTATTGAAAATTCATTTATGTTATGTGTTTTCATTTTTTTTGTTTTTATATATTATACAAATAAATATTTAATAAAACCATTTTTTGCTACAAAAAAATCGGGTTTGTAAAAAAAACAACAAAAAAAGAGCGTAAAAAATACGCTCTTTAAACATCCTGTATATCAGGTAAATAGTTTATCTAATTTCTTGTGGGTCCCATTGTACAAGGCCGTCAACTTTAACACCACCGTAGAATCTGTTGTTAACACATTTCTTCGCATAACGTGTCATTATACCCTTTACAGGTGCGAAGTTTTCAGGGTTGTAAATAGTTGGGGTTAATTGCATTGGGATATAAGGTGCATAGATGTAACCAGTATCCAATAATGACTTACCCTTGTGACCAATTATAATTGACCAAGCAGGTGAATATGGGTCTCTATACACTTGGTATCTGTTTTGAAGAGCACCAATTCTTTCAATACCCATATTGTATTGGTCTGATTCAGCGTTAGCATCTGAAACGTGGAAGTATTCCAAGTTATCGAACACTGCTGAGATTTCTGATGACACAACGATGAAGTTAGCACCACCACGAAGAGTTGTCTTATGGATTTGTGCTGAAACTTGGTTAATCTTAGTCATCAATTCTTGGTTCCAGTCTTTTTGAGTATAGTTGGTTGAGAAACCAGCTTGTCTTCTCCATCCGTTAACGTCCCATCTTGCTTGCCATGGACCGAACTTTCTCAAATCTCTAAGGATTTCACGGTCAATTTCAGCAGCGATTTGTTCTGATAACAATGCTGTTAATTCAGCTTCAGCGTCAATGTTATGGAAAGCGCTGACATCTTGTGCTAACTCAGGTGACCAAGTTGCTCTAAGTTTTCTTTCTTCAACTGAAACAGTTACACTTTCAAGTTTGAATGAAACTTCACCGATTTCGGTTTCAAGTTCTAATGAGTCATACTGTGACCAAGCAATTGCAAACAAACCTGGGTCAATATCTTCAGTGTAGTCAATACCTTTATAACCATCTAAAGAATCACCTTGTTTCTTTACTGGTTTTGCAAGGTCAAGGTCAATCAAAATAGTACCGTCTGCTTGGCAAGGGTTACCATATTCAACAATACCCTTACCATATTTTTGTGATACGATTCTGAATGGAATTCCTTCGTATTTTTCGAATGTGGAGTTTCCGCTTGATGAAGTAATAGCTGAGTTAGCATAAACTTTTAATGAAGCCAAAAATGCTTCGGTGTCCATTTCGTTTCCATCAGGACCGGTTAATTTACCTGCGTTATATCCTGAGAAGCCTTTTACTTGAAGCATAATATTTCTGATTGTACCATCTGCATATGCTTGTGGCTTTACGGTTTCACCTTGATAGTCAGTTCCAATTTCAACAGGCTCAAAATCAATCAAAGTAACAGGAGTTACTTGGTCAGAAATTCTAATACGAATCTTACCTTTTGAATTGTCATACAAGAAATCATTGTAGAACAAATCATAAAGAGTTCTCTTGTTGTACTTTGTTACTGTTGGCTTTGCTTGCCTTACAATAACAGGGCTAACGCCATCACTAGCAACCATGTCTTTTGTTTTGAAAAGTGCTTCATCATAAGTTGTTGCACTTTCAATGTCAGTCCAATTTACGCCGCCATCTTCTGAATATTGGAAAGTCATATCATTTACAACTTCGTCTGGTAAATAGAAACGGTTGTATGTGTTACCATTATGTCTGTCGGTTCTTTCATAACCCATAAGGCCACGATGTCTACCAACTGAACCGTTTTGTAATCTACCGTCCTTATCTAAGAATTGTTCATCCCATTCTCTTTCACTTGTTACAGGAAGCATGAAGAACAACTTACCAACAGGAAGGTTCATTGCTTGTACAGAAACGATGTCGTTTGCAAGAAGTTTGCTGAAAACCCTTCTGATTATAGGGAATACAACAGTTTCAAATGAACCACTATTGTCTGAAGCGGTTGCCTCTGAAAGAAGTGCCTTTGCTTCATTTTCGTACAAAGTAGCAATGTTTTCTTTTATTATACCCTTAAGACCGTCAACCATGCCTAAAGCAGACCAACGTTCATTAATTTCTTTTCTGATTCTTTTCTGTTCGTTGAGTTCAATATTACCAACTTGACCAGATGCTAAAAATTCTCTCATTTTACTTATTTTTTTTCTTTCTTTATTCTTTATTTGTTTAATAAATAGTGTTAACAACTCAAAACTCTACCCATTAAGTCAATTGTTTTCATTAAATCATTTGTCTTGTAGATTTTTTGTTCATTTAAGTCTTTGGTTCCGTTTGCGGTTGAAGAAGACTCATTAAGACTTATTTGTTGCTTGTTTTTTAATTGTTTGTTGATTGACTCGTAAAGAGTATTTGCTTGTTCTAATGTTTTTGCCTCATTTGTGAAACGATTGACAATATCAATCTTTTCTTGTTGAGATGTTGCGTTTTCAAGGAACAATTTTGTTATTTTTCCAAGGTTAACGTTTGTGATGTAAGCTTCGTTCAAACTCTTGCGAAGTTCCATAATTGCCTTTTTAAGCTCTTTGTTTTCGTTCTTAATGGCTTTTAATTCTTTGCTTTCGTTTGTTGCTGAAGAATAACGTGGGTCTGCACTTCCAGTTGTTTTAACATCAGTACCTCTTTGGCTTCTTGCCTTTCTTCCGTTTGAGTTAGGTATCCTTGATGTTGTTACTGAATTTTGTTGTACGAAACCACCAACATTTTGTTGTTCTTCCATTGGTACGTCACCGCCCATATCAATACCATCTTCTTCGTTTACACTACCTTGTACTTTTTGTGTGTCTTTAAATGGGTCACCTTTTGATTTTGTTTCACCGGCCCATGGTTTTGCTGTTCCTGTTGGAACGCCCTTGTGCCAAGATTTGCCACCCTTAGAAGGTTCATTATTAGAAAGTCCTGCTATCGGGTCCTTGTCTTGGTAATTGTCTGTATATCCAAGGTCAACCTCGAATAGTACTTCTTTGCTTTCTTTCATTGGCTTTCTTGCTTTTTTATTATTTCTTATTTTGCCCTCGTATAATTCATCATCGAATCCTGCCATATCATCGAATTCGTCAAAGTCACCCAAATCTTTATTTCTGTGGTCTTCATAATCCCCATAAATGAATGGGTCATCGTTTTCGTGCCCAATAACAGATTGGTCATCCATAAATTCGTCTTCAAATGGTTCGTCATCTTCGAAATTTTCAAAGTCTTCGCCATCTAACAAAGATTCGTTTAGTTCGTCAGGCATTTCCTCACTTTCCATTTCTTGTGCGTTTGCTTCAGGCTGTCCTTCATCACCACCCAAGTCAATGATATATTCAGTGCCGGCATTATTGTCTTGAAGTTGAACCGTATCGCCTTCTTTTTTAACGACAACTTGGTCTTCGTCATTCAAGAGTTTATAAACCTTCACTACTGTGTCGTAGTCATTCTCACCTGTGAGGTCATATGTATTACTGTCTCCCACTTGATAATCTGAGAATTCATCCCAACCTTCTTGTCCGCCTTCCGTGCTTGCTTCGGGATTTCCTTGTGCTGCTTCCGGACTTTCTGCGGGTGCTCCTTGCATTGCATCCATTTGTGGGTCTGCTTGCCCTGGTTGATTCATTGATTCATTACCAGGTTCTTCTTCACCACCAATTTCAGGATTACCAATTTCATTTGTTGAGCCCTTTTTTGAGTTCTTTTCTTTATTATCAGAAGTGTTTTCTTCTTTTTCGTTCTCATCTTGCACTTCGTAATCTTTATCGTCTTCTTCATCGCAACTTTCCCTTAAAGCGGTCTTAACTGCTTCAGATAAAAGAGATTTCATTGATTTTTTGCTCTCTTCTTTTATTGCAGAAGTGATGGCATCCATTTCCAAAAGTGCTTGAGATGCTATGTTTTTATTTTTAGTGCTCATTATTGATTAGCAATTTTAATTGTTATTTTTTAATAATAAATATCATTTAAAATGAAAAAATATATTAACTGATAATAAATTAAGTTAATTATTCATTTAGCCAATCCGAAAATTTACCTAATTCTTCAAAAATTGTGTTTTTTTCGGCTTTTTTACTTTCAATATATTGCTGCGGAATTTGGCCTTCAGGCGTAATCCAAGCATCTGGGGTACTAGGGTCACTAACCACATCCCAACATAGGCACTCATAGTCGTCAGAAACGTATAAAGTGCCCATTTTATTTGTTACAGTACCAAGACCTCTTGATGAAACACCTATTTTAATACCTTGTAATATCAAATTGGCAACTTGGTCACCTTGACAAGAAATTATGCCATGTTTTCTGAAACCAGGACTTGTTATAATTTCAAGTTTTCCAACCAAAGTATGCCCTTCCCAATGTAATTCAACTATGTTTATGGCAACTCTTGAAAGGTCAATAACAGATTCGCTTGGGTGATTACAGTTTTTTGTCCAATGGCATCTATTATTATCCATTACATACCAAACATGATTATCAACTTCAACACACATAACATCTCCGTCATAATCTATTTCGCTTGTTGATAGGAATCTTTTATCTATATATATTCCTTTAACCAAAGACCTATAACTGAAATACATTTCGTGCGAATTTTCACCTTTAATAACCCTGTTTTCTTCTATTATTCTGTCATTGTTTCTTTTTTCAATTGAAAATGTTCCTGAATAACCAATTTTTAGTTGTATTTCGTTTAAATCCATAGCCAATTGTTTTGATGTAGAAAAAACATCATCTGATAAATTTATGTCTTTTCTTCGTTTATCACCCCTTATTCTGCCATCTCCCATAACAAACCATTCATAAAAAGTTTTAAGTATTTCCTTGTTTTGCTGTTTTAATTCAAATGGGACAAATTTGTCATAGCACAATCCAAATTGCTGTACGTATTTGCACAGTCTCATGTCATTTATAACAAATGTTTTACATCCTGATTTTTTTGAAGTGTTAATTGTAAAGTTAATCCCCCATTCTTCAAGCATTTTTTGTATTTCTTCACAAATTTCTTCTTTTTTTTGGTGAATGTTAATTTTATTTGATTTACTTTCTTTTTTTGAATGTGAGCCCTCTGAAAGATATATACCCATGAATTTTGCAAAGATGTTCATTGGTATAATTAAATCAGTTGTATATTTATCTTTTAAGTCGTGACGAATATTTTTACCTAATTCGCTTTCATTTATTTTTGGTATTATCATATATTCATCATTTCTTCCAATCCAATTTCCTGTTTTTGGGATATAATAATGTGATAAATTGTCAAAGTCTGATATTTCTTTTGCTGTTACAAACTTCTTAAATTTATTATTTCTATCATATAATGGAAAACCGTGGTCAGGTGTTACAATGTCATTGATTTGTCTTCCTTTTATGTTTATCAAATTTCCATTGTATTTGTATTTTGTTATTGATTTTATTGGTTTTATTTCAATTTCATTTGTTAATGTATTTAATGTTAATACATTTTCCCCTTCTGAAACTTCATATAAATGTTTCCACCCTTTTTCAGTTAGAATCATTGCCTCTGGCCTATAGCATTCTCCTATTGCTCTTTTTTCCGCAATTTTTTCCATATATTTTTGCACTTCACGCTTCAATATTTCTTCAGGATATATTCTTCCATTTGCGTTTTCAATGCCGAACTTTTGGAAAACAGCAGAAACAATAAACGGATATGGGCAATGAAAATCATCACTAATGTTTCCGTTGTTTATGTCTTCGAAAAGTTTTTTGTTTCCACCGATTTCAGGTGAAATATATCCGTCATTTTCTATTAAAAGGCCAGTGCCTGTTTGTCCTCTTTTAATTTCAACTAAATTACCTTTTTCCATGGCATATATTTGTTTATAATTCTTCTTCTTTAATAAACTCGTCAGTTATTATTGATTTATCTAATTTCATTTTAGACATTTTATCTGTAAATTTACTATATTCTATGTCGTTTTTTGCCTTATTGCATATTTTTGACATTATTTGTTTTCCTTTTTTTGTTTTTGCAAACACTTCTTTCATTAAAAAATTAAATTGTTCAATATCAAGAGTTGCAATTCTTTTTAATAAATATGGCAATTCATCCAAAGTTACGTCATTAAGCGAATTTGAAAATAGAATCCACAAACTTGGCCCTATTCTCATATCCCAAGGCTCCGCTTTCAAAAAATCTGATTTTCCAATTATTATTTCAGCCAATTTTTTTTCTTTTGGCAATCCGTGCGATATAAATAATTCAATAAATCCACGTAATGTTTCACTTAATAATACAGGAAATATTTTACCTTGTGCTGTTATTCTAACTTGTTGTTCTCTTCCGCCAAATTCAACATTCACAGTGCCAAGCTGCTTTTTGTTTTCATCGTCAATTCCTATATCCTCTTTCATATATAGGGCATAGTTGTTTAATGCGATTATTTTATAGTATAATTCACATAATTCTGGAGATATTTCTTGTATGCTGTCTTTATACGAATCAATATTTGAAGATAATGAAATAGCTCCACCCATGCATAAAGATTCCAATATTCTTCTTTTATATACCTCAGCACGTATCATTGATGCCGAATCAACACTATCAAATTCTAAATCCTCATCTCCGTCTACAGGGTCAACAATAATTGACGGGGCATTTAAATCAATAGAATCTGATAAAGATAAGTTGATTTGCACACTATCTTCAGGAACATTAAAAGTGTCTATTACATAATTAACACAAAGTTTTTCTAATTTATTCCTAAAAGGCCTTTCTATTTCAATACATTTGTTAATTAATTTTGCTAACATAGAATTTATGTCAGTATCTTCAAAATCGTTAATTTCGCCAATTTCAACAAGCGTGTTTTTTATTTCTTCAAATCTTTTGTTTGCTATTTTCAATAAAAATGGTATGTCATATATATCCGGTATTGCCGGATTGTTTCCTAAAGATGTTTCATTGTTTATTATTGATAATTTTATATCTTCAGGCAATTTATCATATAATATTCCTTCGTTTAGCATTTTTTTGTTTTCGTCTTGTCTTGTAATTAAATGATACCATAAATACCTAACTCCTTAGTTTTTATAGTCCAAATTGCTCCATCTACTTGCTGTTGCATATTTTGGTAATGAAGTTTTCTTTTCTTGCATTTTATATTCGTTTATAACGTCTTCCGGGGATGACATTTTTCTTCCCAATGTTCTTTTAATTTTCTTTTTGTGGTTTTATATCCTTCATGGATTTTTTTTAGACGTGCCTCTTCAATTTGCTTTTTTGAGAATGATTTATATTCAGATATTCCATCACCGGAAACTTCAACATCACCTCCGTCACTTAAAACGGTTGGGTTTACTTGCTGTTGTATTGCTTGGTTTACATTTTGCCCTTTTTCGACCTCAACGTGCTGTGTCGGGACTGAATCATTCGAGCCAACTAGCTTTTGGTTTGATATGTGTAAATTAACATCTCCGTATTTTCCTGCGTTATTTATTTCGGGCTGATTGCTTGTCACTGCATTTGTCAATGACGTTATTGTGTTTCCGGTCGTGTTTAATTGAACAGTTGTCGTGTTTTCCTCTTTTAAAACTTCGTTCAATTGCTTCCTTGTCAATATAATTCTTTTAATACTTGCCATTTAAAAACAATTTTATAATAAATAGTTTTATTAAAATAAAAAAAGAGCGTCATTTAGACGCTCATTTAATTGTTAGTGTGTTTGTTTTTATGCGAATGGGGAATTAAATGGAGAACTTCCTGATTTTGATATTTTTTTTGGCAGTACTTTTCTGTCGTTTTTTTTCATCAATTCGTCTTGAGATGGGCCAAAATTTTCTTGTATTTTGTTTAATTGCTTTTTTGTGAAAACAACTGATTCCATCATTGGTTGATTATCCGCATCCCCGTTTTCTTGTTGTGAATCACTCTTATTTAACATACTTTTCGCATAAGACCTTACAGCTTCTTTATCAGTATCGCTTAATTGGCTTATTATTGACGTTGTATCATCAGAACCTTCACCGCTTTGGTCACCACCCATTGCGTTTGGGTCATAACCCATTGCGTTTTGGTCACTACCTGCCATATTTTGGCCCATATCCATAGCGTTAGGGTTGCCATCTTCCATACTTGTGTCCATACCCATAGCGTTAGGTCCGCTACCAATCATACTTGGTTCTTGTTGAAAAGAAGCATCATCCATGGGTTGTTGCATATCGCCACCAACGGATGATGCGTTATTTAATTTTAAGAATGTTTTTTCGTCTACTGAATTTTCATTCAGTCCACTTTTTTTTTATTTGCGCCTTCAATCGGAATACCTTTCTTTAATTGGTACATAACATCTTTTGTAACTGCATTTACCAATTGTGTAAATGGGTCACCATTACCGATTTGTTTTCCAAATGGTTCTTCACTGTGTACACTTTCATCATTCCAATCTCTGCCCCATTGGTTTTGGTCTTCACCTGTTGTTGGAAGTTCCATAGGTTTCTTTCTGTAGCCAGGGTGCTTTCCAAACACGTGGAGTTCGTCTTCTTTCAATATTGATTTAACGACAGATTCAACTATACTATCCATTTTTGCTCTTTTTCCTTCCATCATACTTTGTTGGAAATCTCCGCATTCATCAACTTCACCTTCTGTTGAAAAATCTTCTCCGTCTTCTCCACTAAATTCATAATCATTGTTAAAATCTTCTTCATCTTCAGTGTTATCAAAACTATCTGTGTCTTCTCCGTTAATTTGTGCTTTTAGTGATTCAATTTCAGCCTTTAATGATTCGATTTCACTTCTTAGGTCTTCATCTTCTGAAGGTTCGTCAGTTAATTCTTCATCGTCAAATTCGCCTGTTTCGTCACCAAGTTCGTTATCTCCAAACTCTTCAGTTTCGTCACCAAGTTCGTCATCTCCAAACTCTTCAGTTTCGTCACCAAATTCGTCTCCACCTAAATCAAATGAATCATCGTCTGCTTCAGGATTTTCGCTATCTTCGTTATCAAAATCTTCTTCACCCTCGTTTATTGATTTATTAAATGGGTCATTGTTGTGGTCTGTATCTGGCTCACCAATACCTGCTGAACCCGGTAAACCTTCATCCCATTCTTTGGTTTCTTCATTTACTTTTTCTTGTCCATCCATGTCCCAACCTATTTTGTCTGGCTCACTTGCACCCATTTTTGGGCCTGCCCAATTTCTTGTGTTAGGCATTAATGGTTCATCGCTAATGTCGCCTGCTTCTTCGTTGCAGTTTTGGCATTCACATGGGTTTTTACCACATTTTCCACAGCAAGCACCTTCATTTACCTTTGATGGGTTTTCAGTGTAGGGGCCACTTGTCTTCTTTTCGTGCGGATTATTTCCGCTAAATCCTTTAACTTTATCTTGGTCAACTACTTTTGCATCAGTGCCATCATTGATTGAATTACCATTTTTCTTTGGTGTTTCAGGATTTGTACCGTTATATTTAACAACGTTGTCATTATTTGAAGCACCAATTTCATTTGCTTCATTCATAATCATTGATGCGTTGTACATAATTTGCCTTTGACGTGCAATTTCGTTTTTCATTCTATCAGTACATTCAACCAAGAATTCTTCTTTTTTGAATGGGTCTAAAGTAGAAATGTTGACATTGCCTTCACAAGCTTCGTTAATTGAAGCCATTTTTAATTCAAAGTTCTTTAATGCGTTTGCGTAACTGCTATATTCATAATTTTTCTTATTGCAAAATCCACCAAGATATTCATAAGATTCAGCGACCATTTCTTTTTCTTTAGGAGCTGATTTAATATAGTATTTGTTACATTCTTTTATGATTCCATAGCTTTTGCCATCTGCTGCAATTGCATGGTATTCTAACGTATGTGTTTTAAGGTCATTACCTTCATTTAATTCTTTTCCATAGGTATAAAGACCTTTCATCCTAGCAAGAGTTTCTTCAAAACTTGACATATCTTATTTTGTTTTTATCGAATTATTTTCCTTTTTTTCATATAAATAGCAATTAAAATAAAAAAAATTAAGGCAAACTATTCAAATTATCATATGTTTGCGTTTTTAAGTTGTATAACTTATCAAGATAATTTAATCTTCGTAAACATTTGAAGACTATATTTCCATTTGATATTTCTGATTTTCCGTTGTTAAGTTCACTCTTTCTTTCGTTCTTTATTGCATCCCATAATTTATTTGCTGCCTTTGATATTTTTTCTATTTTATATTCATCATTGGACTTTTCTTTGTATTCGTTATATAATTCATCAATATAATCAATGTATTTTGCAACCTTTGAACGTATAAGCGATTTGTTTACTTTTGCATTTGCTAACTTTTCTCTCTTTGGCTCCGTTAGCCACTCGTTTTTATCCAATGAATAAACGCCACTTGAAGCGTGTTCTTCGTTTGTGTCTTGTACATATACCTCAACGGGAAACCCGAAAATCTTCAAATCACCGTGTTCTTCATTCCATTGGTTTTTTAATGAATCAAAATATTTTTTAACAAAATCAGTTCTTTTATCAACTTTTGAAAAATCCATCAAAACGTGTAAATCTATATCTGAGTATTTTTTGTTCCAATTAAAATTGGCTAATGAACCCGTCATAATAATATCGTCAGGCTTAACCCAATCAACACCTAAGAAATCAATGAAATCTTCAGCGATATCAAGAAGTTTTAATCTAATTCTTGAATCAAGCAAATTGTTCTTCCAAAATTTTGGGTTAAGCTCTCTTTTAATGTTGAATGATGATAAATCAACATCTTCAGGGTTTGTTTCATCAAACACTTTTGATTCATCCAATCCAAACTTCACAGTTCCATAATATTTACCGCATTTAGTGCATTTGTAAATTGGTTCGCCACAAATGTAAGTTCCAATTTTTCCTCCACAAGTACAATTATCTGGAACAACTTCGCCTTCATCATTCAATATTGTTTTTGATTCTTTTAAAAGTGATGGTTCATACTTTTTTTTCATATATTCAGTCCATTTCCTAAAATATATGTTTCCTTTTAGATATGCTTCAGCTTCTATTTTTTCTAGGTCTTTATTGTCTTTTACATTATCTTCTGATGAAAAATTTAATTTTGTTCCTCTTATGTTTTGTATATGATGTATAAATTCATGTGAAACACTTCTAAGGCAGTCTTTTATATTTCTATTATTAACAAAAATTACAACTTCATTTTCGGATGGTGAATAATATCCTGTTTTTATAAAAATACCATCTTGTTCTGAATTGTTTAATGTTATTTTTGGGAACGGTGATACTTGTTCTCCGTTTTTTTCCATAAAATCAAGAATGCTTTTTGATGCTTTTATAAATATGCTGTATTCTTTTTTGTTCATTTTTAATTCCTTGTAATAGTTCTTCTTTAAGTGTAATTTTTTTAATAAAAACTAAGAATGTCTTTTTGGTGAATATTTTTTGTTTAAAACAGAGTTTTAAGTAAAAAATTAATTTCTTCCTCGTTTATGTGATAATAATCACCGTTTTTTTCTTTACCTAACTCGTATGTTTTTGATTCAGGCTCAGCTCCTTCTTCCATAGTTCCACATGCCGTAACAGCATCCATAACACCTGCATTCACCTTGTTTTTAACTTGGTCTTGTGCCGATGGAACTTTGTTTTCTGACAATAATTCAAAGTCTTTTATTTTATCTATTTGTTCTTTTGTTATATATATTGTTTTCATTTATAGACAAATTATCATTTATAAATAGTTTAATGAATTAATAAAAAAAGTCAGCCATTTCTGACTGACTTCTAAAATAAAAAATCTTTTAAATGAAACAACATTATTCAGGTACAACTTCGTATACCTTAACTCCGTTTTCTGTGCTTTCGATAACTTTATAGCCTTGTGCTACATAACTTACAGGGCCACCCGGCTCTCCATAAGTAACAGCAGGGTTGAATTCATAGAACTTACCGCCATATACATTTATCTTTGCAGTACCTGCTGTATAATTTGCATCATAACAGTTTAGTAAGAACTTGAGATTTCCATTAGCATCTCTTTCTGCTGTGTCAGCGTTAAGGAGTTTGAAAGTTCCACCATAAACATTAATAGTTCCTTGCAATGCATAAAGTGTGTGCGTATATCCACGATATTCTCCTGACATTACGTTTACAACAACGTTAGCACCATTTGAGAAAACAAGGTAATCTGCATGGTTATTTTCAAAAACTCCGCCTCCAACAGAATCCATCAATGTTACGTTTATGTTGCCACCCCTGAGATAATATGAGCCAAGGTTTGAATCAGCTGTTCTTGTATCTCCGCATCTCCAAGTGTGACCGTTAAGGTCAACGACTTCTTTTCCGCCGGCAAGTACTGAATATGCACGTCCTTTAGTTAATTCAATGTCTGTGTCAAGAATTATTTTTCCATTTGCTGGTGATGAACCCATAAGTTTTGAATTGCTACTTTGTGATACATGATATTCTGCATATATAACCTCACTGCCATCGTGCATAATTAATTCTTCAACAAAGTCATTTATGTCAACACCATTAAGAAGAACATTTCCTTTCAAAACAGTAAGTTTGTTTGCGTGGAAACCATTGTTTAATATGAGAGTGTTTTCACTGACAGTTGCGGTAACTTCATCATATTTTCCTCCCATTTTTACGCTTGAATTTGGTGCATATATTGTTGGGCTTCCAAGGACATCAGCAACACCGTCACTTATTGTAAGTTCGTTTTCACCTAAATAATTTACGCCACAGTCATCTCCAACGAAATTAAGTGTTAATGCAACTGGTTGGTCTGTATCGGCAACAGAAACAGTTCCGTGTACATTTGGATAAATTGAACTTGAAACTTTAAGCCCATTTCCTTCCAAGTAAATGTCATCATATTCACCTCTTAAATATACAGCACCGCCATTTGTGATTACATTTACATCTGTTGGAGTTTCACTTGTGTTATTTAAAGTTAAGTATTTTCCTGTTGATTCGTTTGTAATTGTTGCCCCATTTTGTACATTTCCGCTTATAGTTGCACTACGCAATGAATCTGATGGGATTGTTAAGTTATTAACTTCATCATATACAGCACTATATGCTTTTGTTCCTCCGTCTTCACTAGTTAGCGCATTTGAAATCTCGTTTTCTATTGCTTGTTGTTCTTCAGTGTTTTCAGTTGGTTCTGGTTTTACTATAACGGTTTCTTCACCGCTATCATCACCAGAATCACTGCTATTGCCGTTCTCCATTATTTTATCAATGTCAACGACCTCTAAAGAATCTGAACCGTTTGGATAAAATTCAAACATTTTCTTATATTTGTCACTACTTCCTGTTGTTGCTCCAATGGCATCCATAAATTTTGGCATAAGTCCATCGAATTCTATTCCTTCTATTTGGCCGTATTGGTTTAGTTCGTGATTCACAATATAGTTATCCATTTTCGTGATTTTTAGTATTTTATTTTTTTTATAAATAGTTAACGGAAGCAAAAAAAGCACACCTTTTCAAGTGTGCTTTGTGCCATCATGTATATAGTTACCATATTATTTACCGCCATTTTCATCGCCATTTTCATCGCCATTGTCTTCGTTTCCGCCATTGCTTTCACTTCCGCTTTCCTTTTCATTCAATGCATCAATGTCAACAACTTCTAATGAATCGCTTCCTTTTGCGTTAAATCCGAAGAATTTAACATTTGTGTCGCTTGTTCCTGTTGTGTCAACTCCGTCTGCTTCCATTAATTTAGGCATTAATCCATTGAATTCTATTCCTTCAGCGTAATCATATTGGTTTAATTCGTGATTTATTTTGTAAGTTTCCATATCAAATATTTTTTATTGGTTTATTATTTTCTACTTTTATTCATTCATAAATAGTATAAATTAACTAAAAGTTTTTAATAAATATCTTCTTAAAATATTTGAGCCTGTTCCTGATATTTTTGTATTGTCTCTAACAAATGCAATATCCTTTGATGAAGCGTTTGTCATTGCGGCATCCCTTTCTTCATCTGAAGTAAAACCGCCTTTTGTTTTCGTTATCTTTTCGTTTTTGTTCCTTGGTGAATCAAACATATGATAAACCGTAATTCTATTTGGGTCAACACCAAGAACATCAACGAGATAATTTTGTGCCATAATATCAACACCATAGTAATCACCAACGACAAATTTTGCTTTTTGGTCTTCATAAAGTGCAAATTCTATTGATGGCTTGTAGTTTATTTCAAACTCTTCCTCTGTTATATTTCTATGTCCAGATATAAAATATGTGTGTAAGATATCAAAATCATCCTCTTTTTCTTTTTCAAATTCAAGCCTTAAAGCATCCATATCAGCTTCGCCGATTTTTTCATAGTCATATTTGTTTTTTATGACCTTGTTTAATGTCTTTCCTTGAGAAACATCAGTTCCTCCATTTATAAAGACAACATAATCTTCAAATCTTACATCCTTGTACACATATTTTTGCCCGTTCTTGAAAACAACAAACAAATTACCACAATTTTCAGTTTCATTCTCGACCATTTCAGTGTAATATATCATGGATGAATCGTACCAAATCTTCTGTGTTTTTGCTTCTGCGTCATAAATTTTCTTTAATATCATATAATAAACATTTTTATATAATATACCAATTTTAGCGCAAAAATCAAAATATTTGTTTTTTTTAAAATATTTCTGTATGTTTATCCACAAACAACAAGAAATTTTGAATTATGTCAGAGATTGAAAATACTTACATTGAAAATTCATTTGACGGTATTGAAATGTCAAATGAACTTAATGAACTTTTAAATTTTATAGTTAATGATTTGTCAAAGGAATTGCCAACGTTGACTGTTGATTTGAATTATTTTTTGCTTGGTTCATTGGTACAAAAGAATAACAACTTATTTAAAAGACTTGAAATGTGTATGATGACTTCGACAATGAATGCCATCTATAACTCTTTTTATCAGGTTGTGTCATCCAAAGCATTGAGCGCTGTTAAGACTAACAGAAAAGCAACATTGGATAGTAAGTTCGTTGAGATTATAAAAAGTGCAGAAAAAATTTCAAAAGAACTTGAAAATAATGAAGTGACTTCTGAACACGTTTTTTTGGCAATTTTAAACGATGACGATGAAAACAATAAAATACGAAAAGTTTTTAACAAAGCAGGATTGACATACGGTGTTTTTAAAAATAAGTTGGAAGATAATTTGGTTTCTTTTGACGGTGACGGTGTTATGTCGGTTGATGGGCTTACCGATATTGGTCAAGGAAATATTAAAATAATTCAAGCAAAAACACCTGAAGAAGCAATGAAAAAGTTAAAAGAAAGTATTGAAGAACTTCCTGAAATGATGATACAAAAGCAAAAAAAGAAAAACAGCAATTCAAAAACACCTTATATTGATGAATATTGCGTTGATTTGAATACTCTTGCTGAGAGCGGAAAAATGGAACCAATTATTGGGCGTGAAAAAGAAATTTCACAAATCATAAGAATACTTGGAAGAAAAAATAAAAACAACACAATACTTGTTGGCGGAGAAGGTGTTGGAAAAACTGCAATTTGTGAACACATTGCCTATAAAATTGTAAACGGTGATGTTCCTGATTTCTTAATAAATAAGCGTGTTGTTTCGCTTGATATGACTGCAATGATGGCTGGTACCACTCTTAGAGGTATGTTTGAAGAACGTGTAAAGGGTGTCATGGATGAGGTAAAAAAATATAAGAATTATATTCTTTTCATGGATAATATTGGTGCAATTTTAGCCGATAAGGGAAAGAATGATTTTGAAATTTCATCAATGCTTGCTCGTGGTCTTGAAACAGGCGAAATACAAGTAATTGGCACTTCAGATTTTTCTTCATATAGAAAAACATTCGATAAAGACCCAAGCCTTGCAAGACGTTTTCAAAAAATCATCGTTGAATCTCCAAGTATTAATGAATCAATTATGATTTTGAATGGAATTAAAACGTCTTATGAGGATTTCCATAAAGTTAAATACGAAGATGGTGTAGTTGATGCTTGTGTGAAACTTGCTGACAAGTATATTTCTGAACGTAATCTTCCGGACTCAGCAATTGATATTCTTGACGAAATTGGCTCTTTAAATGGGACTTCAAACGAGCCCGTAAAACTGAAAGAACTAAAATCAAAGATTTCTTTATTTGAAGATAAATTAGAAGAGGCCAAGAATGAAAAGGATTATGAAAGTGCCGATGGCATTTCAAAAGAAATCATTGCGATGAAAAAAGAATACAATGACGAAAAGGATGCTTATGAAAAAGATAGGGAAGAAAATCATATTCCTGTAACAATTGATGACATTCTCAATCTTATTTCTGTTAAAACTGGTATTCCGGTAAGTAATCTTAATTCAGATGATAAGAAAAAACTTTCAGGAATTAATGATAGGCTTAAAGAAACTGTTATTGGGCAAGACGAAGCAGTTGACACTGTTTGCAAGGCATTAAAGCGTAATCGTGTTGGACTTAGTAATAACGGATGTATGTACAGCTATATGGCTATTGGTAAGACAGGTACTGGGAAATGCGTTACGGGTGATACTTTTATAACTATTAGAAATAAAAAAACTGGTGAAATACAGAAAGTTACTATAAATGATTTCATAAAAATGATAAAATAACCCGTTTTTCCAATAAGCAACTATTTATTATAAAATGTAGATTTATGAATAAGTTTTTAATTAATAATAAAGTTGTTTCTGAAGGTAATCCTCCAAAATGTACTATTTGTGGATGTGAAATAGGGTATAAACAAATGTTAAAATGTAATAATAGATATAGATTAACCACTTGTACAAACGAAAATTGTTTAGCACACGAAAATATGTCATATAAAGTAAGAATGGAATCAATTTTCGGAAAGGAATTTGTTGATAATTTCAAAAAAAATAAGAAAAAGAGTTCTAAATTATGTGTTGAATATTGGGTTAATAAAGGTTTTACTGAAGAAGAATCATTATTAAAAATATCAGAAATACAGCAAAAAAATAGTTTGCTTGTTAAAAATAGGGGAGTATGCAGTAAAGAAATTATTGAAAAAAAAGTTGGTAAAGAATTTGCAGATGCTTTTTTTAGGAAAAAAAGTAGGTTTTGTGAGGAATATTGGACTAGTCGTGGATATACCAAAGAAGAAGCAATTGATAACATAAAAAAAATTCAATCTGAATATTCAAAATATTCAAATGAAAATAAAGAAAAAGTAAGAAAAAGAAGTTGGAGATGCCCTGAGTATTGGATTGATGTTAGTGGTTGTACAATTGAAGAAGCTAAAGAAATTGTCTCAAAAAAACAAATATTTTTTTCAAAAGAAAAGTGTATTAAAAAATATGGAATAGAAGATGGTTTAAAAAAATGGGAAGAAAGACAACTTAAATGGCAAGAAACTTTACATAAATCAGGAAATTTACATGTTGGTTATTCGGAAGTATCACAATCTTTATTTGATGAAATTTTAAAATATTATAAAAAAGAAGATAGTGATTATGTGTTTTATGGTAAAAAAAATCATGAATATAGTATACGATACAATAATGTGAATTATATATATGATTTTACAGATTTAAATCGTAGAAAAATAATAGAGTTTCAAGGAGATATATATCATGGTAATCCTATGATTTTCAATGAAAATGAAATGCCAAACCCATTTAAAAAAGATAAAACTTGTAAAGAATTATGGGAGTTTGATGAGAAAAAGAAAAAAGTCGCAGAAGAAAATGGGTTTGAAGTGTTGCAAATATGGGAAAATGATTATAGGAATAATAAAGAAAATACAATAAAAAACTTAATTAAATTTTTATTTAACAATGAAATCTGATAATATTGAAAGAAAGTTTACAAACACGATTAATGTTAGTGGTTTTGAGGTTTTAACGGACAATGGATTTGTTGATATAAAAACTGTTAATGAAACAATTCCATATTTGAAATATATAATTAAAACAACAAATCATTTAATTGAATGCGCCGATGACCATATTTTATTTAGCGCAAGCATGGATGAGGTCTTTGCTAAAGAACTTAATATTGGTGATTCAATTATTACTGAAAACGGAGAAGAAAAAATTGTGGATGTTGTTTGTACAAATGAGTATGAAAACATGTTTGATTTAGAACTTTGTGAAAATTCAAACCATAGATATTATACAAACGGAATATTAAGCCATAATACTTTATTAGCAAAGAAACTTGCTAAGGAGTTGTTTGGTGATGAAAAGGCCCTTGTGAGATTTGATATGTCTGAATATTCAGATAAGGTTTCAGTCAATAAGCTCATTGGCTCAAATCCTGGTTATGTTGGATATGAAGAGGGTGGCCAATTGACTGAAACAATCAAAAATAAGAAACACTGTGTTCTTTTGCTTGATGAAATTGAAAAAGCTGACCCTGAGGTGTATAATATTTTCTTGCAAGTGCTTGACGAGGGATTCTTAACAGACAACTCTGGCCAACGTGTTGATTTTAAGAATGTAATTGTTGTATTTACTTCAAATGTTGGAGCTAAGGCTGCAAGCGAGTTTGGCCACGGTATTGGATTTTCTAATAATGAAGAAGAAAATACAAAGAGAATATTGCTGAAGCAATTGAAAAATAGATTTCCACCTGAATTTCTTAACCGTATCAATGATGTGATTTATTTCAACACATTGAATGATGACGATTTGAATTCTATTATCAGGATTGAAATCAACAAACTTGAAAGCAGACTTGAAAATATGGGTTATTCAATGGAATACGATGACGATGTTGTCAAATATATTCTTAACGAAATCCAAGAAGAAAAGGATTTCGGCGCCAGACCTATTATAAGGTCAATCCAAGAGAATATCGAAGATAAACTCACAGATAAGCTTCTTGAAAATGATTATGAAAAAGGATATGTATTTAAAATAACTTGCCCTGAAAATTGTGTGACTGTAGCTTAATATGGAAAATAATAACATTATAAAATCACCAATGAATTATACCGGTGGTAAGTATAAACTTATAAAACAATTACTACCGGTATTTCCTGAAAGTGTTGAAGGTGATTTCATTGATTTGTTTTGTGGCGGGTGTGATATAGCAATAAATGTGTTTGGAAACAGAATAATAGCTAATGACATAAATAAAAACGTCATAGACATTTATAATGAATTCAAAAAGTATTCCATTGAAGAAATATTGTCATATATCAATGGAGTTATAGAAAAATACTCATTGTCAATTACCAATTCTGACGGATATAATGAATTTAGGGAATATTATAACGAATGTGATAACAAGAATCCATTGGATTTGTTTGTATTAATATGCTATAGTTTCAACCACCAAATACGCTTTAATCGTTACGGAAAATTCAACATGCCATTTGGAAAAGATAGAAGTTACTTTAACAAATCGTTAGAAAAAAACCTAATAAATTTCCATAAATCAATTATTGATAAAAATATTATTTTTACAAATAAAAATTTTATTGAACTTAAAGATGAAAAACTAAATGAAAACGATTTTGTTTATTGTGACCCTCCATATTTAATCACCTGCGCAACGTATAACGAACAAGACGGTTGGAACGAAACGATGGAAAACAAACTGTATGAACTTTTGGATAAAATAAACGAAAAAGGAATAAAGTTTGCGCTTTCAAACGTTTTTTACAACAAAGGAAAGGAAAATAAAATACTTATTGATTGGGCACAAAAATATAATGTTTTGCATCTTGACAAAACTTATTCAAATTGTTCATATCATGCACTTGATAGGGACAAAACTACAACCGATGAGGTTTTGGTTCTTAATTATTGATTGATTTATATATAAAAATGGAACTATGTACATGATGGTACAAAATGAATAATAACTATTTAAATTATAATAAATTATGAAGAAAATTTTATTTATACTGTTTTTAGCTGTAGCATCATTAACAGTTGATGCACAAGTGAACTTTATGGGTATTCCTGTTGACGGGACTGCATCTGAAATGATACAGAAATTAAAGAATAAGGGATTCCAAGAAATGACTGAAAAATTTGAAATGGAAGGTAAACAATTACCAATTTTAAAGGGTACATTTAATGGTGCTTCTGTTCACTTATTCGTATGTACAAATCATAAAAAAGTGTATAGAATTTATTTAGCCGAAACAAAGACACATGATGAATCAAGTATTATTCTAGAATTTAACACATGGTTTAGCCAATTTTATAATAATAAAAAGTATGTTCTTATTGGAGGTGAAAAAATATCACTAAACGAAGATATTTCATATGAAATGACTTGTCATAATAAGCTTTATGATGCGTATTTTTATCAGATAGTATCTGATGGTATGATAGAGGATAACACTGTTTGGTTTAGAATAGCGGAATATTATGGTAAATATTATCTCACAATATATTATGATAATGAAATAAACAAAGCTAATGGAGAAGATTTATAATCTTGTGCCAACAATTATATAATTACCTATAAAAATGGGGTAACGATTATTCGCTACCCCATTGTTTTATGTAAATTGGCTTTTAAACATTTTTTTTAATTCTTGTATTAATCTAAGGCAATCGTTTGGGTCGCTTGTACAATTGGCTAGTGCAGCAGATTGTATCGTTATATTTCTGTCAATAACCATAAAATAAGCCTTTTTCAGCCTTTCATCAAAATCATCAATTTTTTGCTTTCCTTCTTCCAATTTTTTCTTTTGTATTTCAACATATTCAGCAAATGGTTTTCTTTGTTTGTTTCCTCTGTAAAGCCATTTTTTGAAAAGTTTTAAGGACACTCCCGTTATTGCCCTAAATCCTCTCCAATTTTTACTGTAATTTGATAAATAGGCTTCTTTTGCCTCTTGTCTTGACTTGAATCCAATCATTACCTTACTCTCATCAAATTCTCCGTCTTTGTTGTTCTGGTCAATAACATATACCATTTCAAAATCATCAGGGTACGGCCCTATAAAAACGTCAACAGCATCTCCGTCTTTCCCGTTTCCGGTCGTATTTGTAAAATATCCGTAATGATTCTTCATTATAACAAACCCATCGTTTCCGTTTTCGTCTTTATATTTTCTCCTTGAGCCGATTGGGTTTTCTATTGATATTGGCATTCCTTTAACGTAAAAATGCCCCATCTTGTAATTAGAAGCATTAATTTGTGCATCTGAAGGTGATGTATTAATATCTGAACACCTTTCCGAAATTTCTTTAAAAGATATTTCTTTTAAAATATTAAATTGATTTTCTGTTATTATTATTTTTTTCACTTTTTTTGTTTTTTCTAATCTTCCTTAATTCTTTTCTTCTTTTTTCTCGAATTTCTTTAGTATATTTAATAAAATTTTCCGGATTAAAATTTTTTATATTTTCTTCTCCAATTTCATTTTCTGTTATTATTTTATACTCAATATTTTTATTATTATAAAATAATTTTGCTGCATTAAATTTTAAAATATTTAATTCTAATTTCGTTAATATTTTTGGCTTTATTTCTTCAACAACTATTTTTTTATTTGTATATATTATTTTAAAATCTGGAATGTAATAGTGCTGTTTTCCGTTTTTATCGCTATATTTTATCCTATCTGTTGATTTTTCCCAAAAGCATACAGAATTGTCATTATCTAATTGTTCCATTCGGACAGCCTCCCAAATTGAATCTGCTACATACCATTTATCCATTTTAGTTGAGTACCATGGTAAGTTCGTTCCTCTAAAATGTTTCCTTCCTTTTATTGCTGAAAGAGTAAATGCGTCAGAAAGTGTCCTTGTTACACCTTTTTCTTTTATCCACCTAGCAATTGTTGTTGTTCCAAATCCATATTTTTCATGAAGTTCACAGATATTCTCACCATTAATATATTTATTTATTATTTCGTTTTTTATTAATTCAGGTGTTTTATTATGTGGGATTTTATTAGTTTTTATTCCTCCATTTTTTAAAATTGAATAAATTGTACATTCATTTTTTATTGAATATTTTTTTAAAATTTCATTAAATGTTAATCCTTTCAAAAAATCAGAACAAATTTTATTTTTTTCTTCATCTGTTATTTTATTTCTTGATTTCTTTTTAATATTAAATTTAAGTAATGTTTCATAAATTTTTCTTTCGCACACATTTAATTCTTTGCATATAATATCATTTTCAACATTATTTCTATATAATTCTATTATTTTATTTTCTTGGCTAGGTGTTAATTCTATTTTTGTTTTTCTTGTTTGTATATTATTTTCTTTTAGAATATTCAGAACCTTTTTTTTAGAAATTTTATATTTTTTTGATATCTTTATACTTGATAAACCATTTTTATAATCTATTATAATACTATTTTCCATATGCTTTTTTATATAAATAGTTAATTACCATCAATTATTTATATTACAAACGGTTTTTTTAATAAAAATTAACATCAAGCATACCATGTACACTTATTTTATTATTTAACCATCTATTAACGACAAGTTTAGCAAAATCATCACAATCTTTTTCGTCTAAAAACATATTTTTACAAACATCGGATGCCCAATCGGCCAAATCTTCCTCGTAAAGTTTTTCAATTACTTGTTTTGTCTTTGGTGTTAATCTTCCTGCTATTTTAATACATTCGGCATCACCGCCTTTCATTATTTCATAATCAAGTGGTATGAATTTTTCATCAAGTTTCTTTTTTAATAGAAGAACTTTTGATGGGTCTATTGAACGTTTTTTGTTTCCTTCTTCTCTTAGTGCTTTTATTAATTGTTTTTCTTGCTTTTCTGATATCACAAGCCTTTTGCACTCATTCATATTTGCCATTTGTTCAAGTTTTGATAATGCATTTTCTGCTTTTTGTATATTCAAATACAGTTGTTTTATTTCGTTTTCATATTGTGGTCTCTGAATTTGCTGTTGCTGCTGAACATCGTTTATGTCTGGAATTTCATTACCATCAATTAGTACATCATCATCTGTAAGATTATTTTGTTCTGCGATTTTCCATCCGTCTCCGTTTATTCTATTTGCTATTGATTGAAATGTTCTTCCGTGAGTTGGCATTTGCCATAATACCATTACACAGTACATATGTATCATTTCATGTAGCAAAGTCGTTTGTACATCAAACTCTTTTCTTGAATATTTTTTAGTAAAGCACATTTCGCCTGCACTATTAATTTTTGTGATTTTGGTTCCAAATGTATTACATAGTGCATCTGCGTTATAAAGTCCAAAACAATCTGGAGGACAATTATAACTAAATCTTGGCATGGGTATTTTCCCTTCAAAATATTTGTTGTTGAAGGCTTCAAAATTTGTTTTCATCCAATTTAAATCAGGAACCATTGTATTTTAATCTTTAAGTATAAATAGTTTATGGTATAAAAAAAGCGGGACATATGCCCGCTGAAAACTATTTGAGTAAACGGCCCTCGGTAACATACATCAAATAGGCTCACTATACTAAATGTTTTTATGAATATAAGTATTATTAACTTTTGAAAAAAAAATATTTTTTGTATATTTAAATAAAAAAAATGCTATATAATGAAATATCAAGGAAATAAAAACAGATATAAAATAAGAGAAACTGAAAATTTAAATGAAATTGAAAAAAATGAAATTGAAAAAAACATTCATGTAATATGGAAAGGAGAAAACCCTCCTGAATGTTACCACAAAGAAATATTTGATTGGGTTTCTTATAGTGGACTTGATTGGACTATCTATGGATGGCGTGATGAAAATATACAACTCCTTAAAGAATCTGTTGATGATTATGGGAAAAAAATATTCGAAGTTGCTGAATCAATGAAAGAAATCGCTGCTTATGTTGATGTTATAAGATTATATATCGTATATTTGTATGGTGGATATTATTTTGATGCCGATTTCGAGGTGTATAGGGGGCTTTCTGAATTGTCACATGTTGACGCTGATTTTATCTTTTGCAACTCAACTGATTATTATTATCCATCAATATCAAATTGTTTTTTTGCTGCAAAAAAGAAACATCCATTTTTAAAATTTTGCCTTGATTGCTTAATTGATAAATATGAAAAAAACGCCATGGAAGATTGGATAATAACTAGAACAGGCCCAATATTTTTCGGATATGCATATATATCATATAAAGGTGAAATAAATCCGTTAATGCTACAAATGTATTATTTTTACGCAAGTAAAAAAGGCGATGTATATATTGATGCTGATGGAAATTATAAAACAATAGAAGAAGATAATAATAAATCTTTTGCAAAACATTTGTTTAATAGTAACGGAACATATAAAAATTTTGATTAATAATGCCTGATTTTAATTTTAGTGACGAACAAAAAGCAATTTTCGATTTTGCTGAACATGGAATTCAAAACATGATTGTTCAGGCGGTTGCTGGTGCAGGAAAAACAACAACGCTTGTCGAATGTGCAAATAGGATAAAGCCAGATAAAAAGGTTATGCTGTTAGCACATAATAGGTCAACAAGAGATACATTAGTTGAAAAAATTGGCGGCAAAAAAAACATAAAAGTCTATACAATTCACGGATTGGCTTATAGAATGTTTGTTGAGCATTTTGGATTTAATCCAAACATTGATGACAACAAATATAGGAATTACATTAATAAAAATATTGATGAAATTGGAAGTGAAGCATATTTTTCACTTGCAAGAAATTCAAAAATGATTTATAAGTCAAATGTTTTTGAATTACTAAACAAGGCACGTCATAACCTTAAAAAGTCAGAAAGGGAGTTGAAGCGTTTGGCCGAAAAGAAATACAACATGATTTTAGTCGCTGATGAATGCGCTTTTGTTAATAAAGTTCTTGAATGGGGATACAACACAACCGATGTTGTGGATTTTCAGGATTTGTTATGGTTTCCAAGTCAATACGGGTATTTTACAAAAATATATAGTTCAGATATTATAATGCTTGATGAGGCACAAGATGCTTCAATTGCGCAACAAGACGTTATAAGCAGATGCTTTAAGAGAGAAACAAGAATGTTTTCTTTTGGCGACAGGGACCAATGTCAGCCAGCTGGAACTAAAGTTTTATTAACAAATTATGAAGAAAAAAATATTGAAGATATTGAAGTTGGTGATAGGGTAATGACTTATAACGAATCAGAAACTGGTGTTTATACTTATTATAAAAAATCGCCAAAAGTCAATAAAGGATGCATGGTTATTGGAAAATCTGAAAGATTTGTTGATAAGACATTTAAAATATATACAGAAAATGGGCTTTGTAGCGAATATTCTGAAAATCATATTTGTTATGCTAAATTTGATAGAAAAAAATGTGAAGGAAAATATGTCGTTTATTTAATGAAAAACGAATGTGGAATGTGGCGTATTGGGAAAAGTAAAATGTTTAAAAGTGAAAAAGAAGGATTTGGTGCTAAAATAAGAATGAAATATGAAGAATGTAACGAAGTTTGGATTTTATGCGTATTAGATTCTAATAAAGATGCCATGATGTTTGAATCGTTTATTTCAGCAAAATTTGGAATACCACAAATTATATTTAATCCGAACAGAAGTGGTAATAAATGTAAATTTACAAAAGATGATGTTTTAGAATATTATGAAAAATATCTTGGTGACATTACTGACAGAGCATTAAAATGTCTTTCTTATTTTAACAAGAACATTAATTACCCATTTACGTTTAAAGGGGATAAGCAAAAATATGCAAGAGACCACATGTTTAAAATAAGAGCATGTAACTTAATACCTTCTGTAATGTCTGTTAATTATTTTGATGAAAAAAATTATTCAGAAAGAACTAAAAGTAATAAAATTTGTAAATTTTATAAATGTGCATATAGCGTTATAAACAATATTGAAATATTAAATGAAAAAAAGAAAGTATATTCAATAGAAGTGGAAAAAAGGCATAATTATGTTGCTGATGGAATTTTGACGCACAATTGCATTAACACATGGTGTGGAAGTGATTCTGAATCGTTTGAGCACTTAAAAGATACCACACAATTCAGGCGTGATTCCGTTGAATTTCCTTTAACAACCAACTATAGGTGCGGAACTAAAATAATTGAATACGCAAAAAGATATACAGATAACAATATTCACGCAAGAGAAAATGCGCCTGAAGGGTCAGTTAATTTTGATACGTACATAAACGATATAAAAAATGGCGATATGGTTCTTTGCAGAAATATATCACCTTTAATGGATTTTTATAGGATAGGGGTTTCACAAGGGAAAAAGATGTGCTTTAAAGGTGAAGAACTTGGTAAATCATTGATAACAGCAATTGATTGCTCTTATGGTAACACACCAAAAGAAATTATTGATAGCCTAAAGCATAGAATTATAGCAACGTGGGATTTCTTTACCGAGGAAAGTGGACTTGATAAAAAAGAAACAATGACAAATCCAATTATAATTTCATTACTTGATAATATCAAAACAATAGAGAATTTCCCAAAAACTGTTGAAACAAGGGAAGATGTCGAAAAATTCATAAATGATATATTTTCAAACGAAGAAGATGGTGGTATCCAATTATCAACAATACACAGAGCAAAGGGGCTTGAGGCTGACAACGTATTTATTATATGCCCATCTCTAATACCAAGTAAATTGGCAGAAGCAAAGTGGGAAATAGAAGAAGAAAAACATCTTCAATATGTAATGTGTACAAGGCCAAAAAACAGTTTAAATTTTGTTTCAGAATCTGAAATAAGGCCAAAAACGTTTTTTTCTGAAAAAAACATGCTATATAAAGAATTAGAAGAAATAAGAATGGAAATAAAAAATGAGTAAGGCAATTAGACGTTCAAAAAAATTAAATTCGGACAATGATAGTTTGTTTATATATGATGAAGATACTGTCGCAACATTTGGGACAGTACCTTATGACTCTTATTATGATTATAGCAAAAACGGTGCATCTCATATAATTAATACATTATACCTTGAGGATAACAATATATTTATTAAAAACTCATCTGAAGGAATAAATATCGTAAAAACATATAAAATATGAAATCGAAAGGATATGCATATACAGATAATTTTTACTCTTGTTATATTGGTGGTGATAAATGGAATTATAAACACGTTTTTCGGCCAAATGCAATTTCAGGAAGGAATTCGGCAACAAAAATCTTATCTGATAACCAAATTAAATTACCAATAAGTTGTCGTTGCCTACTTGACCAAACAAAAAATACAATGTACATAAGAAAGGATACAATATGATTTATAGTTCATAATATTTTAAAATGGGACTATATGCAAAAATTAATATTGAAAAATTTTGAAATAATAAATAATATTTGTATATTAAATGAAAATATTTAAATAAATCTATGATTGAAGGAATTAAAAAATTTGAAAACATTCAATTGCCATTTGATAAATCAAGTAGATATGGTGATGTTGACGGAATTTCATTACAAAATTTATTTTATGCAAAAAATGGCTATTTCCCTGGATGCTATCTTTTTGATTATGAATCAAGAACTAATGGAGATTATAAATTTGATACAAAGAAAATAGCAAATTATTTATTGGAACATACTTCTAAAGAAGAGGATGTTGAATTTACTCCATATTTCACTACGGTTTTAGGAAGCAAAGAAGATAAAACAAATCTCGGATTTTGCATTATTCTTAATAAAAGTAACATTTATGCAAGATTTGAAACTTCTGTAACAGAGTCCTATGTTCTTTTCGACAACAAGCATTTGGACGAGTTGCAATCATTTGTTGAATCCGTGCTTCAATTCTATATAGCACCTGAGGGAGAGGAAAACAACATTTGGAGATTGTGTAGTAGTCCATCAGGATATTATCTTGATAAGGGGAAGGTCAAAGTTTACCAAAATTTCAATATTAATAAATTGTACAATGACGGATTTGAGGCTGAAGATGAAAAAATCCGTAATTTTATTGCTGAAGATGATAAGAGTGGGCTTGTTATTTTGCATGGAGAAAAAGGAACAGGAAAGACATCATATATTAAACATCTTGTTAATTTGTTTCCAAACAGAAAGTTTGTATATGTTCCTGCAAGTATGATTACGCTTTTAGGGGAACCATCATTTGGCTCTTTCCTTATTACTTTGAATAACCACGTTATCATTCTTGAAGACTGCGAAAATGCAATCAGGGATAGGAAAGAAAGCGGAAGCGCTTCAGCAGTATCTTTATTGCTTAATATGACTGATGGATTGCTTTCTGATGACCTTGGAATGAAATTTATCTGTACTTTCAATGAAGATATGAAGAATATTGATGGCGCACTTTTGAGAAAAGGCAGATTAATGTCAAAATATGAGTTTAAAGAATTGGCTGTTCCTAAGGCTGAAGCAATTTTAAGGGAACGTGGTATTGAAACTACACTTAATAAGCCTATTACACTCGCTGAAATTTTCCATTATGGAGAAGCGGGATACGATACGGTTAAAAAATCAATTATCTAATATTTATGTCTAAGCAAGGATTAATTACACAAGAAGGAATTGTGATACAAGCATTGCCAAATGCAATGTTTAGAGTTGAATTGGATGATACTGGAATTGAATTACTTTGTGTAATAAGTGGAAAAATTAGGCAAAACTACATAAGAATACTTGAAGGTGATAGGGTGAAAGTTGAAATTTCACCTTATGACCTTACAAGGGGTAGAATTGTTACAAGACTGTGACATAGACTCCCACAATTAAAATCGTGGGCTTCTTCCTGACTTCACGGGCTGATGCTCATTGCTGAGTCTTACTATGCCTCCATCAGTGTAATCGGTGTGCCCCACCGATATATTTCTTAATCCTTCTGAGAGGATGTTTTTAGCGGCATTAACATCTCTGTCTATCACCTCGCCACAATGAGGGCAATCCCATTGCCTGTCTGATAGTTTTAAGCCTTCATTAACCCACCCACAATTGTGGCAGGTTTTACTCGAAGGATACCACCTATCTATTTTAACAACCTGTTTATCATTTAGTTCTGCCTTATAGGTAAGCATTGAAACAAATTGTCCCCATGAGGCATCGTTGATTGCTTTTGCCAGGCGACTGTTCTTAACCATTCCCTTGATGTTTAAGTCTTCTAAGCAGATAACATCGTAGTTTCTGATTAAATCAAGAGAAACTTTGTGTTGATTGTCCATACGACAGTTGGCTATTTTCTCGTGTATCCTGGCAACCTTTCTTCTTTGTTTTTCATAGGAATTGCTGCCGTATTGTTTACGAGAGAGATGTTTTTGTGCTGTCGCTAACTCTTTTTCATATTGTTTTATGTAACGATGGTTCTTATACTTCCTTCCATCGGATGTAATGACGAAATCCTTCAAGCCCAAGTCAATACCTACCACCTTACCGGTTTTGCCTATAGTTTCACAATTTTCTTTTGATAGGATGGAAACATAGTATTTACCGTCCGGTGTCAAAGAAATTGTCATACTCTTTACAATACCATTAACCTTTCGGTGTTCCCTTACCTTAATGCCTTCTTTGAACTTAGGAATATAGATTCTGTTACCTGATATTGTACAATGCTGTGGAACCGTAAAACTGTTCTTGGCTTTCTTTGATTTAAATGATGGAAACTTTGCATTTCCACGGAAGAAATTGACATATGCTGTTTCAAGATGACGAAGAGCGTGCTGTAGGGTTTGGGAATTGATTTCGGATAGCCACGAGAATTCTTCAGAGTGCTTGAGCTCCGTCAGCGCCTTCGCCTGTGCGTAGTAATTATCCGAAGAATTTGTTTCTTCGTATTGTCGTTTCCGTTCAGCAAGGAAATGGTTATACACAAAACACACAGAGCCAAAATACCGGGCAAGGACGACTTGTTGTTCCTTATTCGGGTAGATTCTGAATTTGTATGATTTGTAAATTTCCTTCATTCTACATATAAATAGTTTGTTTTTACAAAAAGTTTTGATTTTTTGTAAAAAAATTGTATATTTACAAAAAAGAAGGTGAGTTCGCTTTCATCCCATCACTAAAGTAGTGGGTTTTCCCGATTACAAATCATAATAATTTATAAAATAATAGTACTATGTTGGAAAGATTATTTGGTTATTTCCCATTAACTACTTTTGAAAATGATTTTTCAAAACTTTTCGATGCTTTTGATTTTGGAAAACCGTTATTTAACAATGCATCAAATTTTGTATCAAAAGACGGATACTATGAACTTTCAATGGATGTTGACGTAAATTCAACATCAGACAACGTTGAAATTAATCTTGAAAAAGATGGAATGGTTGAAGTTAAATATCACATTAAGAAAGAGACTTCCGAACATATGGTAAGTGTTAAGGAATATCTTCCTAAAAATGCAGATGCTGATACTCTTGATGCTGAAATTAATAACGGTAAATTAATCATTACCGTAAAGAAAAAGTGAATTAAATCTTATTATTAAAAAAGGGTGGCGATAACTCGTCACCCTTTATTATTTTGTGAATGTACTTTTTAATATAAATCGCCATCACCTTCTAATTCGTCTTCATCGCTGAATTCTTCTTCAGTTCCTTCGAAAGGAGAACCTTCGAAATATCCTTCTTCATCAAACCATTCAAGCCATTTCTCTATTTGGTCTGAAGAAGCCCATTGAAACAAACATTCAAGCATTTGTTCGTCTCCTGCTGTTTCTTTTAAATATTGCCATTTTTTTATGTTATCATTAAAAGATGTTCCTTCTTTTAAAATTCTTTTCGTTGCTTCTGCAATTATATTCATTAATTGGCTTTCGTTTATTTTTAATACTTGCTTTTTCATATTATATTTTGCTTTTTAATTTATTGTTTACCATATAACCAATGACATGTCATATCTTTCAAACGGGTCTTCAGTTGTTCCTGCTGCGTGACAATTAAGAGTTCCATGTATTTCAAACCACTCAGGTGTAGTTATTGTTAGGCGATATTCTTTCCAAGGAAGTCCATATGGGTCTCTTTCGTTTTTCATATATCCACCGTCTTTAACCGTAACTTCGCATTCATATCCAAGAGATTCAATTGCGTCAACAACTAATGTTACTCCGTGCCAATTTTCGTCACGATATAAGTGATTTGTTATATCGTGTGTTGCTTTATATATCCTGTTTATTGCTGTTTTCTTTGACGAAACTTCATTAATAGCACGTTTGACCATTGATATTATATCGTTCTCGTTAATTTTTATTAATTTTTGTTCGTCAAGTTCACCAGCCATTTTTCTTTCCTTTTTGATTATATTAACATCTATCATTTTTTTAAGGAATTTAAATAATTTATTATTCCATCAACATGTGTTTTAATTACCATTTCACGGCCTTCTGCTGACAATATATATTTTACGTCTTCAACATTGTCATAGAAAAAGTTTTCGGTAAGAACAGCAGTACAATATGAATGATAGATTATATAAAAGTTTGATTCCAAATCGCTGTCGCCATCGGTTTTATCCATTCTAATTTGGTGTCCTACAAAGTTTTTCTTTGCTTCGTCATATAAAAACTCTGCAAATGTGTCACTTTTTGTTGTTCCTTTTGTCGTAAATGCGCACCATCCTCTTGCTGTTTTCCATTCTTTTCCATTACCTGCCGCATTTGCATGTACAGAAAGAAGTATTACATTTTGTGTACCGACTTCAGTACATATTTTATTGACCCTATTAACTCTTTCTTTTAATGAAATATCTATGATTTCAGGTACGATTATTCTTGCATCATATCCAAGAGCGACAAGTCTTTTATGGATTTCTGTCGCAATTTCCCTATTCCATTTGTATTCGTAAAATTCAATTTCAGGTTTTACCCCATAGCAAGAATATGGGCTTTTCTTTCCTGGTGTGTTATTTCCGTGGCCATTATCAATCAAAATTACCATCTTACAATCATTTGAAGTTGGTTCTCCTGATTGTCCAAGATTTGGCTCATCAATGGGTTCATTGGGTTCATCAATTGGCTCACTATTGGGCTCATTATGCACTTCATTATTTACTATCGTGTCATTTTCATTTGATATCGGTTCGCTATTTGTTGCGTTTTCTACAACAGGCTTTTTACCAAACAATGTTTTGAAAAAATTAAATATTGCATTAAAAAAAGCTTTCATTTATTTAATATTTAAAAATTATTATTTAGTTAATGTTTTTTTAATCATACTATGCTTGTGCCTTTAAGATGTTTTTTTCTGAATTCAGATTCTTTTTCGGGATTATTGGCACGGTTCTCATACCCGAAAAAATCAAGTAGTCTATCTGACGCTGTTTTCCCGCCAAGCTCGTCTTTATATCCAAGCTTATATGCTTTTGGTAATGAATACAGTTCTTCTTCGTCTTCGACTCCATCATATTTTTCAGGATGTATTTGACTTTCGGCATAATCGTTGATATCATCAGCTTTTTTTAGTAATCTATGCTGTTCTTCATCATCATTTGACCTAAGCATTTTTTTTATGTATCTTGCGTCAAGTCTTCCCAACTTATATTGTCCTTTTGGCGTATCACCTATTTCATTTATTGACGGTTTATTTAATTTCATACCGCTTATCACTCTATATTTTACATGCCACGGATTATTTATTGATATATGGCCTCCGGTTCTATTTATAATTCTATTTTGTTCTAAATATTGTAATAGATTTCCAACTTCGCTGCAATTTCCATTTTTTGATATTACCCCAAACTCGTTTTCTCCAAGGTTTTTAAATGTTGCACCGCATTCATTACATTTTTTTTGAATTTGCTGTAGTATTTGCATTACTTCGTTTTCAGATGGTTCTTCTGAACGCCATTCATCATGGTCAACGTAGTCATCTCCCAATTCATCATCTCCATATTCTTTTATAAGTCTTCTTAAAGTCTCTGAAACTATTTTCCTTATTGCGCTTTCGTTTAACGTCCTTGTCTTGGTTTCGTTTACCCTCTTTTTATTATTCATATAATATTATTTTTCAATAAATAGTTTGGTATTTAACAAATTATTTTGTATAATTGTTAAAAAAGGAAAAATGAAAGATTTTACATTAGAGTTTAGAGACGGAATAGGATGGGGATATATCAAACAATGGCCAAATTGGGATGGCGTTATCCCTATTGTTGGCGATATTGTTGTATTGCACTTTGGCGATTATAACGAAATCGAAGAGGAATACAAGGTTATTTCAAGAAGAATCTTTGGCGATGATAGTAATAAAATTATATTAATGGTTGAAAAAAAATAAAATTATGAAAACAGTTAAATATAGACTTGATTTTTCGGCACATACATCAATTGTTGTTGAAGTGCCTGACACTGAAAATTCAGAAGAAAAAGCAATTGAAATTGCCGAAAGGTATATAACAGAAAACGATGTATATACATACTGGGATTTGGATGACGGAGGAATCGAAGAGGTTGAAGACACTGAAAACGATGAACCTGTTAATGATGTAAATTTAGAATTTTAATATGTGCTTAAATACGAAAACATCTGTATATTCTGTTGCTGAAAATGACATTAAATGCTATAAGGTTCTTTTATTGTGTGATGGCGAATTTATGACCCCATATCAAAAAACTCCAATACGAAAAATTGTAGTGGATGGTAAAACGCCGTTTTTTGCTGATGGAGAAAAAAGTATAAAAGGAATGGATTATAACTCGGACAACACAAGTGTGTATGATGCATTTTCAAACAAATATGTTATTGGAAATGGATTCATACACACTTATAAGTCATTAACAAGTGCGTGGTATTTAAAAAATCATATTGAATTTATTCATCCAAAATATGTTTGCTGTATTTTTGAATGCGAAATTCCAAAAGGTGCAAAATACTATGAAGGAGAAGATGACTTTTATGAAGTGGCTTTCGCTTCTGAAAAAATAAAATTCATTAAAGAAATCAAGATTGATGTCCATGAACAAATAATGATGAACATAGACGTGATTTCTGGTATACATTTTTGATGAGTATTTGGATAAGATAGATAAAGAAGCATTCAACGACATGAATTTAATTGATTAAAAATAAAGAATAATATGTGCTTAAATATAATCAGTGCGCCAAAAGTGGCAGAAGAAGATATATCCTGTTATAAGATTCTTGAAGAATGTAAACTTGAAGGGTATCCATATAAGTCACCATTCCAAGAAAATCCGATAAAGTCAGAAATTGTATATGGATTCTCCCCGTATGTTGGAGAGGGCGATAGGACTATCAAAATAGACAGTTATGGTTACCGAATTATTTCTGAAGGGTACATTCATACTTACCAATCTAAAATAGTTGCGAAAGAAATAGTCAATTATTATCAAAGTCTATTTGGAAAATATTTCCATTTGTTTGAGTGTAAGATACCAACTGGCACTGAATATTATGATGGATTTGACAGTAATTTACTTTCAGGATACGCTTCAGAAAGAATAGTGTTTGTTAAAAAATTATTATAAAACCATGAATAAGTCAGAAAGAGAATATTTAAGGGACCTCATTCGTGAAATTGACGAAGCAGACGATAAGATTGAACCATTGGAAACACTTCTCCACAAAGTAAGAAAAATGGTTAATAAGTAAAAAGAAAGGCAATTAAAATTTTAAATACAATGGACTTTAATAACAAATATGATGTAGATTACGTTCTTCCTGAACTTGAAAAGTTGAATAGGTTTTTCAAGGACTCAATTGAGGATGAAAGGCCAAATGTTGTACATGGGTCGTTTGGAGAGACAAGTACATTTTTCGGCAATGCTATAAAATACTGCAATTTTGACATACCTGCATCAGCGATGAAACTGATATATGAGTTTAATAAAGAATATATAGAAAGCACAATAGAACGACTAAACAAACTAAAATGCGAAAAAGATTTAAAAGAAAATTTGAAAAATAACAGGGGTGTGGTGTAAGAAATGCTGGCCGAAAAGAAAATCCTATGGATTAGGAAGGGTAGCACATCAAAGCGCATGGAAGACTTGTTCGAATCAAGCACATCAACTAAATTAAAAATTTTTAAATTATGTTAAAAGAAGCAAGAAGAAGACAAATTGCAAGTGAGTTTATAAAAGAAGAACTTGGAATACAGTGTTTTGAACTATTTAGAAGCCATAAAACTGCAATTAATAACGAGGCACGTGCATTTGAGGTTTTCCCACCTGTTAAAAGATTTTTCCATGAAAACCCATATATAGGTGTTGCCGAAAACGAAGATGAAGCAATTGAATTGGCAAATTCTGAAACAAAAGAAGAAAGACTTAAAGCAGGACTTCCTGAATTTGAACAATACAAAAATTATTGGATTGTTTATGATTGAGTAAAAAATAAAGCGGTATAGTATGTATAAATTTGGATATAAATATAGATTGTTCATTTAAAGAAAAAGAATATTATGAAAAGGTAAAAAAGAAATTCAACGAAAAATATAGTCTAATATACAGGAATAAATTTTCAGGAAGGCCATATGTCGGAAATTGCTCTTATCTTTATAAAATACTACATCCGACATCACCTGAAGATTTTTTCAACAAATACACAGCGTATTATAATGACGAGTTTTCATATAAGAATCACAAAGGTAATGAAAATTTTGGAAGAAGTGTCGAACAATTGAAGTATCTTGCAAAATGTTATTATGAATCAATAATAAAAAAAGATAAAAATTCCAATGTAACAATACAGGACTGCTATGATGATTTGGTTAATCATATAATAACTGAAACATATGACGGGCACTTTGTGGAAAGGTATATGGTCTCGTTCATATTGGAATCTTCAGATGACTTTATTGTTGAGCCATGTGTTGGGAAACTTGATGCTGAAATTGGAATTGACTTTATAATAAAAAAGCATAGTGACCCATCGTATGTTAGGTATATGCAAGTTAAGCCTCAGTCATTTTTCTTTTATGCAAAAGAAAATGAAAGTCTACTAAGAGACAGGCTAAATGCAATGAGGAAAGAAAAAATATTGCAAGATGAAATTGATAAAAACGGAGTCATTGAATATATCATATATAATAAAAAAGAATTAGACAAAACAGGAAAAGTATTAATTGCTGAAAAAGACAAAAAAACAAAATTTAGATTAAATGAATTAATAAACGAATACGGCCAACCAAAATTTAACATCATTAAAGACTTTAATTATGAGATACCAGGGAAGCAAAAAGAAAATGACGAAAATAATCAATAGCCTTGTCGCAAAGGGTATTGAAGGATGCACAACATATATTGAACCATTTTGTGGTGGCGCAAACAGTTTGTCGGCAATTGATTTCAACAAGAAACTGACATGTGACACAAACCAATACGTCATAGCGTTTTGGAATGATGTAAAGAATGGCAATTTTACTGAAGATATGTGGACCTTTGTTAAGTATTTGGCCAAAGAACAATATTATGATGTAAAAGAAGACTACAAAAACAAAACAGGTAGATATAAAGATTCCATAATAGGATATGTGGGTTGTGCTTGTTCATATGGAGGCTCTTGGTGGAATGGATACGCAAATTACAATCCAAATAAAAACGAAAACCATATATATGAAGCATATAGCGGCACTGTTAAGCAAATAAACGGTTTCAAACAGATAAATAACACAGACTTCATTTGCTGTGACTACAAATCAATCATGGACCATGTAAAAGGAAAAGCATTTATATATTGTGACCCTCCATATGGTAATACAAAAGGTTATAAAATAAACTTCGACAATGAAGAATTTTGGAATTGGTGCAGAAAAACAGCAAATGATGGCCATATATTAATGATTAGTGAATACAATGCCCCATCTGACTTTATTCCAATATACCAAAAGAAAATGCAAGATGGAATGTCTTCAAACAATGGAGAAAAAAACGAAAAAATTTTTGTCTTAAAAACACAATTTGAAAAGTTTGACACGGTTTTTGATGAGAAACAAATTATAAAAAAATAATATTGTATAATTGTTAATTAAAGAAATATGATTATTAAATTAAATTTTGCTCCTAATACGGAATTGTTTGACAAGCCGACAAATGACTATGTGAACGGGTTTGTTCATACCGTTTTGGGAAAAAACAACAAATGGCACGATTCATTTTCTCCATACTCTGTTTCAACAATGCATGGTGGAAAATATGACAAAGGCACAAATATGATTCAATTCAAAAATGGAGGCTTTTTTTGCGTCTCTTCTGACAATGAAGAATTTCTATCTGATTTTCTTTGCGGATTATCCGAACAAACAGACCTTAAATTACAAACAATGCAGTTTATCGGGTTTGAATGTATTGCAAATAAGACTTCTAGATTATATGATGTTGTAAGAATTACGAACATAAGGCTTAAAAGCCCAAAAACAAACAAAGAAATTACATTCAATGATGAAGATTTCTTGAATATTCTTTTAGAACACAGTAAAAAGAAATTAATCAATAATGGTATTTCCGAAGGCGATGTGAATACAATTAAATTTCAGCCATTCCACAAAGAGAATTGGAAAAAGAAACTTGTTAAATTGAAATTCGGATGTGAAAACCAAAGTATCACCCCATCATCAACAATTATGCTTGTTATTAAGGGTAAAAAGGCCGCAAGGGAAAAACTTATTAACCTTGGCTTTGGAAACTCTACTGGATGTGGATTTGGGTTTGCTACAACTAAAAAACTAAATAATTAATTAAACGTAATAATAAAAATTTAAAAATGAAAAAAAATAATAAAATTTTGGCGGTGAAATTCCGCACTACACTTAACGGCCATGGTGTTGTTAATTATGATAGTACTGACCAAAAATTTTTTATTAACGGACATTGTGCAGGTAATGCATTTAATGACAACCAAACTTTTGCAAAGAAAGAATTTTATGGGCTTCATCAAAGCCACGAAGCATACATTGAGGCTGTTGAAAAATATGCCGAAGAAAATGGCGTTAGCATTGATGAAGCAAAGAAGAAAGTTCCTGAATTTGGGTACAACCTTAAAATTTCCTACAATTGCATCAGACACGCAATTTTTGGAGGAACATGTGACGCTGACCCAATGATTTGGAATTTCCCTGCTGCTGCTTGCAACTTTATTGCAAATCCTCTTGGATATTCACGTGGCTATATGTGTGCAGATAAGAACATGTCATTCGGAAAGAAAAGTTGCTTTAACTTAACTGATGCAATTGACGAAGGCGCAGTCATTTACATGGAAATGTTCACCAAATCAGGTGACAGAAATGATACTTCTCTTTTCTATAAGGAAACCACTGGTAGAACAAAATATGTTTTCGATTCTTATTTCGATGTGAAAACGGCTCAGTTCCTTTCTTTTGATAAATACTTTGACAGATTGGCTGTGCCTTCTTCATACATTGAAGGTTGCAACTACCTTGAAAAAGCATTTGTGAAGACATATGGAAGGATTCCGTACACTGTTGGGGTGTTTTCTTCAAACAACGAAATTTATGGTGAATCATATGGAGAATATGGCGCAAAAATGGATGATGAGTTTGTTAATTATCTTATTAAAACATTGGCTGGCCGCCTTTTGGACATCAACATTGTTAAAAACGGTGCGATTGCTCACACTGTAAAAGTTGAATATAAGCCGATTTACTCTTGCAACGACATCATCAATGATGAAGAGGGCTGGATTGAACTTAAATCGGTTGACGAACTTCCTGTTTTTGAAATTAGCCAATATTATGAACCTTCAAACCACCAAGAATGGGAAGGACGCAAAAAGGCTGCTGAGGCGGCTAAATTAGTGGCTGCTGACAAAAAGTCTGAAAAAAAGGCACGTAGAAGCGGAAAAAATAATCCATCTGAAGAAGTGGTAGAATAATTTGCACAATAAATAATAAAGGTGTGGGTAATAACGGCCCACACCATAAATTTTATGATTATATGAGTGAATTTAAAAAATATATGCTTCTTAGGCTTAGAAATGGTGGAATGATGTACGAGCATCTTATACCTAAAATTGCCAAGAAAAGCGATGTAATAAAGAAAATTTCAGAAGACGAGGGTGTTGATATTAAGTTCATAAAGAAAGGCCATGACATTGGTAACCCAATTCCATATACAACACTAAGTAATATGCTCATTTCTCTTATTGGTGGAATACCTGTTCCAACAAAGCCAAATAAAGCGAATGGTTTTCCAGTTAAGCGTATCGAAGCCTGTGACGAAATGGCTAAGAATTCTTACTATAAACTTAAATCCCCAATTGACCCTGATAATGTATTTATCAAACAGATTGTTGGTGAAGATGGTGAGTATTACGGTATTGTTAATAATGGAATGAACAATTGTGGCGGTGAATTTATGCAATCAAGGAAGTCCGCCATCAATAGCAACCGTGGTGGCGAAACAATATTCTATTTCGATGAAAATGGTGAAAAGGTTTCAGCACCGGGAACTTATGACTTTTCAATGTTGCTGAGACTTTTTAACGACAATGAAAATCATCCAGGTTATGTTAGATTCATTTCATTTCTCAACGAAATTCTTAATGTAAATGATGTTAGAAAAACATATACATTTGGAGAAATGGTTCACCTGCTTCATAATATGTCTTCCGATGAATCATATATTGAAAAAGTTGGAAAGTTTTACGATGAAATGGTTTCTCTTTGGGATAAAGGCGGAAACCAATCTGCTTGGTTTTACAACGTCTTTAGATACGGTAATCCGACAGTTAGTTCAAATACAGACCTTAAAAATGGCTATGGGATAGATGGAACCATAACAAAAACATATCTTCGTAATAACATTGGTGATAAAATAAAGAGAATTTCTGTTAATGGACAAATAATCGTTCCTATCTACAATGAAAAAATTTACGAATCTCTGCTCAACGGAAAAGGATTTTGCACTTTCCTTGATGGAGGAATTTGTGAAGTTGTTTGTATTAAGGATGAAAAAAACGAAGTATGCTGGGAAGATTATGAATCAGAATGGGCAAAAATTCATTGATAATTCTTTTATAACTGACTGTGAATTATTTAATTATAAAGAATACACTGTTTAGTACTATTATTCTAAAGGGAATCACAACGTAGGTGCTGTTGTTGATAAGGTGAATAATACTGTTTAGTACTATTATTCTAAAGGGAATCACAACATGGCTGTGAAGTTTATCATAAAGACCATAACTGTTTAGTACTATTATTCTAAAGGGAATCACAACGTGAGGGTCAAACACACTACTGTTGCCTACACTGTTTAGTACTATTATTCTAAAGGGAATCACAACAATGTTTCATAAATCTTATCAATTTGCTTTACTGTTTAGTACTATTATTCTAAAGGGAATCACAACAATATGGGTGTAACAAGTCTAACAGATGGAACTGTTTAGTACTATTATTCTAAAGGGAATCACAACTATGATGCACTTCACAGCCATCAAACCATTACTGTTTAGTACTATTATTCTAAAGGGAATCACAACACCAAGAAACCTTGAAAAAATTCTATAAATACTGTTTAGTACTATTATTCTAAAGGGAATCACAACTAAATACATATAAAGGTTTGCTGATAAGGGACTGTTTAGTACTATTATTCTAAAGGGAATCACAACGGTGCTGAGTATAACTCTGTTACGCCCCAAACTGTTTAGTACTATTATTCTAAAGGGAATCACAACAGAGCTCTTGGAGTAAGAACTGCTTGAGATACTGTTTAGTACTATTATTCTAAATGGAATCATAACTCCCGATAACGAGCATCACGATAGATTTTGTTATTTAATACTATTTTTCTAATGGGAATCACAACAAACGTCTTTACTCAAAAAGATGGAACGCTAATGTTTAGTACTATTTTTCTAATGGGAATCGCAACGGTTGGTCAGATGCTCAAATCCAAAACGAACTGTTTATTATTATTTTTCTAAATGGAATCACAACAACAATTACACATCCATGGATTTGGCTATAACTATTTAGTACCATCATTCTAAATGAAATCACAACATGGCACGAACTGGTTTGCGTTGCGTTGATACTTTTATTACTATATTTCGAAAATGGAATCACAATGGTATTATCGGACAGTTCACTCAAATTGAACGTTTTATTACTATTATCTGAAATAGAATCACAATAGCGATGACACAAAGCATAAAATTAGTGCATTTTTAAAACTATCTTTTTTAAATGGAATCATAACAAAGCACAGGAAAATGAAGGATTACTTGAAAATGTTTAGTATTATCATCTAAAACGGAATCAAAATGTTGGTGACGTGCAATATCCTGTTATGTGTGCTTTTATTACTATTATCCAAAATGGAATCATAATTATAATTGTTAATTAAAAACATTTTTTACTATTCCCCAAAAAAGGAATTTGTTTTTTTCTAAAATTTATTATATATTTAAACAAAATGCAGTATTAGAGGATGCTACCCAACTGATATTGCATAGTCATAGTTAACGGCGGGTGGCGAAAAATAAAATTAAAAAATTTTATAGTAATGAAATTTTCAAAAATTAATGGGGAAACAAAAATTTCTTTAATTGACCACACTAAGATGGTTATCAATTTAGCTGTAGAAACGGCGAGAAAAAACCTAAAAGAGACAAATAACGATTTATTATCTAAAATTGCTATTGCGGCGGCACTTCATGACATTGGAAAGTGCTCAAAAGATTTCCAAGAGTACATTATTAACAAGAATTCAGGAATCAATGCTGAGGGCATTGAAATTTATCCATTGAAAAAGAATTGCAGATTTTACAGGCACAATTCAATTTCTTGGGCATTTGCGTCTTCATTTGTTGGTTCTCTTAGCACAACGAAGTATAGACCTATTCGTTCTGCAATCTTGTATCATCACACCGTAATTGACGATTTTTCATTAAAGTCATCAGACATTATTGGCGATTTGCTTGTTAGCGATAACGAGTGTATTGAAAGTATGAAGTCAATTTACAACGAATGCCTGTCTTATATTGACGAAAAATTCGGATTTGGCGTATCAACTAACAAAGATTTCTGTTTGAATAATGTTAGCGATATTGATGAGGTAACACCAATTAAAATAGAAACTGAACTTGTTTATAATGAACCAGACAATTCACTTAATAATTTTTTATTGAATCCATTGAAAAACTCATCTTATCAGGGTTCTCTACAAAAGTATCAGGATAAGTCTTGGGAATTTGCAATCATCAGGGCTTTAATTGTCTATGCTGACAGGGCCATTTCTTCAATGGTATTTGATAATGAAAGAATCTTGAATTTGGATTGTGATTACATCAAAAGCATATTCACAAACCATTTAATTAGCTCCTATAACAAGAAGTGTGATTTGGGCCATTATGATGAAAGCAGACTTCAGGAACAGCGTGGTATTGTGAATAAAATTAAAGACAGCAAGCATAACATTTGCGATGTTGGCGCTTCTGCTGGCTTTGGTAAAACTCTTGTTGGCTTGTTGTACCATTTTGAAATTGGTCGCAAGGTGATGTGGGTTGTTCCAAGAACCATCATTGCTGAAGGAACTTACTGCTCAATTGTTTCGGAATTGGAAACAATGGGAATGAACGATGAAGTGAAAGTGTGCCTGATGTATGGCAATGATATTCAAAAGTGCAATTTCAATGATGGGCCAAATATTCCATTAAATTCGGTTTCAAAGTGTGACATCGTTGTTTCTGTCATTGACACATTCCTTAGCAGGTATTCAAGAAATGAATTGTCAACTTTCCTTTTGGATTGCTATTTTAGTGACATCATTTTTGATGAGTACCATGAATTCTTCTGTGGTGAACCAATATTCGGCGCTTTCATTAATATGCTTTATGCAAGGAACAAATACACTAACGCAAAGACGTTGCTTTTAAGCGCAAGTGGATTTAATGGCATAATCGAAAAATTCTGTGGGAAAACAGAATATATTCCATCTAAAGTGTATGGTGGTGATACAAAGGTTCATATTAATGTACAGAGAATCCAAACTCCAGAATCCTTGGAAATAAAAAATGACTGTAATTGTTTTGCCATTGCACCTACAGTTGATTTGGCACAAAACCTATTTACTGCCCATAAAAAGAATGGCTGTGACTTTATTCTTGAACACGCAAGATTTTCAATAGAAGATAGAGATAACAATGAATCATTGATTTATAAGTTATATGGAAAGCATTCTACTTTTGAATCAAAAGACAAAAAAACTGTAATAGGTACTCCTATTATTGGGACTGGCCTTGACATTTCTTCGATGTCAATTATCCATTATACACCAACACCTGAAAGTACCGTTCAAATTTGTTGCGGACGTTCATCAAGATTCAATGAATATGACGAAGTGAATTATACCGTTGTTCTATATTCAAATAGAAAATATAATAGGTTTTTAAATCGTATATACAATAATGAATTAAGAAGCAAATGGTGTGACAGACTTGCATCAATGGATGGTACTAAAATAACAAAGTCAGAATTGTATAATGAAAGAAATGAGTTCAACAAAAAGAATGAAAAACAACTTTTACTTTTCATTTCAAAACTTTATAAAACAAGCATAGAAGAACTTTATAATATTAGATATAAAGGTGGAAGTTCTTTCGTGAACGAAGATTATGAATGCTTGTCAAAGGAAGTGTCTTATCGTGGTTCTTCCAATAATATATATGTAACAGCAAAAATCGGTGGTGAATATATGAAGCCAATCGTATGTGATTCGTATATCTTAGATGAAGAGTCAAACGGCATCGAGTCCAAAGAAAGATATAACTTTATGATTTCAAATAATACAGGATTTAATTTCCCAACGGATAAAGAACTTAAATATGTGTATGGAATAAAGAAGTGGGGCGATGCAACCATAGAAAAATGTGTTGGATTGGCAAACAGAAGCGATAGGCCATTCTTACTACAAGGATATTCTTATAGTAAAGAACTTGGGTTGTATAAAATTTGATTTTATCAAATTAAACGAAAATGGGTAGCGATAACTCGTTGCCCTTTTAATATTTTGCACAGTTTTTGTATGTAAATTCATAGCAACATTAATTTAAATAATTAAATTCCAACAAATCTGTTTTTGCCAATATCATATACAAAATGCATGTCTCTTAATCTACCAAGGCATTCCCCATTCTTATCATAAAGTTTTGCCATAAGAATATCATGCCAATTCCCATCAAAATTATTATTTAAAACGTTAAAAACTTCAACATCTTCATACCCATCATTTCCATGTTGACCTTTATATGGAAATTCTTCCTTTTCCCACATTTTAGTTTCAGGATTTATTCTCCAACCATTTTCTTCTTGTTTTGTATTTTCTATAATTTTTTTAAAAGATTCAGACACAATTTTTGACAAATGCTGTTCGTTAATTCTTACTTTCATGTTCATTATTTTATTTGTTGATTATTGTTTAATTTCTAATGGGGAATATTCACCCAAATTCATATCAGGATTTATTTCAACGCAGTTTTCAATTCCGTTGTTTTTCAATCCTTCATTCTCAATGAATTCATCAAGTATCTCTTTCAGAATATTCCTTTCTTCCCTAACGAACGATGTTGCTTCCTTGTAATTTGCCGGGTTGTTTATAACTTTTTCTACTGTCTCGTCACTCATCTTTGGAAAACGTTGTTTAATTGCAATTATTAAATGTTCTTTTGAATCTGCATTACATTCAAATGTACCCGTACTTGTCTTTATTGTGAATATTTTACTTGGCTCAACATTTTCTTCACTTTTAGGCCCATCAATGTCAGTTTCGGCATTATTCTCAAACCCAAATAGCATATTTTTCAATTCATCAAGCCAAGGCTTTTCCTCAAGATTCCAATATCTCCATGTGCGAACATTCTTCTTATATCCTTTTGAAAACAAAAATTCAATTACGTCCGAATTGTTGTTTACTACAACGGTTTCTCCTGATTTTTCATAATACATTTTAATCTTATCAATGACAGGTTGGCTGGATGTAATGGTAAGTTCAACATCACCATCATTCTTGAAAACAACAACGGCACTAACTGCTGCTTTCTTGTTGGCCAACCTTTTTTCTCTCTTTGCTTTCATTTCATCGCTAAGTTCAAGTTCAGACATTTGTTCTGCCGTGGCAATCCTCTGTACAGTGAACATTCCATTCGACCTTGAAGCGACAACGCTACCAATATCCCTAAACTCTCTTCCATGAGCCTGCTTCGGTGCCCATCCTTCCATATATGTGTAATAATGGCACATCTCATGCACCAACGTGCTTAAAAACCCATGTTCGGTTCCGTGATAATTGCCATTCAGTTCAATCTTTGGCTGGCATAACGCAACAAAATTGTTACGGTTTACAAACTCCCTGTCAAAATAATTGTCACGGAACATCTTGCCATTCCTCCTATCAATCTTTATTCCTTGGCCCGTTATCTTAAACCATCCAAGAACATTTCCGCCAGAACCCTTTCCTGTCGTGAAAACGTCAAACATGCACCTACCCAACTTTCCATTAAACAACCAGGCATTCATCTCGTCATACTTCTTAGACATCCACTGAACATTTGGAACAAAATTCTTTTCCATATAAAATACAAATTTTAAATATTATAGTACATACTTGTAAAGATTCCTGTACATTGAAATGTTAATGTTTCCATACTCTTCAGCCCCAGATTTTATCTTATTAAGAATCTCTTGGGCTTCAACACCCCTGAATACCACACGTCCATTACCGTTTCCATTACCCTTTGCGGATACAGCAACAGCAACATTAGGCTTTCCGTCATGCACAATCCTGACCGATATGTTGTTAAATGTATCATAATACCCATCCAACGAATCATTGGATTCCTCAATATCAGAATCAACCAACCCATACGGGTCACCACTACCACCAAAATCATCATCAGAAAACTGATTATACCCAATCTCATTTAATACCCTTTTTACGGATTCCGTGACGATTCTCCTTAATTGGTTCTCGTTGATTCTAATTTTTTGTTTCTTATTCATATTTCTATTCTCTTTTATTTCTTGGTTATTTTCTGTGTTTATGTTTTGTATGAATGACAACGCATTTGGCGTGAGGTGTGACTGAAATACGTTTACACTTCTTTCAGTTAATTGTGAGTTATCTAAATCATAGTAACTCTTCTCTCCGTTTCTCCCAACCATCAATATGACATACCTAACATAGTCAGATTCATCCCCGTTGTCAATCATGTAGAACTTAAATCCTTGGTTTATGTATTTAGCATATTCCCTTGGGTATTTAATACACAAATTGTTTTTCAATGGAAATCGTTCAATATCTTTATTAGAATGTATTTCACCAATTGAAACTTGTCCATCATCATACACTTTGTTCGGAATGCCAAAATCTCTTTTGCATTTGTTCAACATTTCCCTAAACTCATTATATGTGAGTGTATTCACATCAATTGGATTGTTCCTCATAACATAAGTATTCCATTGTTTGAACAACAATGAAAGAGTTTTTATAGGCACTTTGTTTTCCATATGAAATCTACATGAAGACAATAGATACTTTGGGATTATCCCATTTTTTTCCATGAGTCTTGTTAATTCCTCACCGTATTTTCCTACAGATGTGTTATGGTTTTCGGAAATGTTCATATCTTTGCGAATAATATCATATATAAATAGTCTGAAAAATGAAATATTTAGGAAACATTGCTGGGCAAAACATTAAAACAAATGATTGGAAAACCGCATATTGCTATACATCTGAACAAGAAAGAGAAGTTATACTCTATTATGACTTTGTTCAGACTGACTTTGTGCCATCAAGTATATAGTTCCCATTAATTATGTAAATTCTCATACACCAATAAAATTAGTTTGTGAAGAACATGGAGAGTTTGAAATTGAGCCATATAAACATTTGCAAGGGCAAGAATGCCCAATTTGTAAAAAAACAATAAAGCACACTTTATCTTGCGAAGAAAAAACAAAAATTTTCATAGATAAGGCAAAAAAAATTCATGGTGACAAATATGATTATAGTAAAACAAAATATATTGACTCAAACACAAGTGTGTGCATAATTTGTCCAGCGCATGGAGAATTTTATCAAAAGCCAAAAAATCATCTTAATAGTGTTGGGTGTTGGAAATGCTACAATGAAAAAAAACAAATATACACATACGAGTTTTGCCTTGAAACCGCAAAGAAATATAAAACACGCATGGATTTTAGGAGATTTGACAAAAAAGCGTATTATAAATCTAAATCCAATAGGTGGATTGATGATTATATTTGGCTTGAAGATATTGAAAGTAACTCAAGAACACAAACCGTTTACGTTTACGAGTTTCCTAATAAGCATGTTTATGTTGGATTAACTTTTAGTTTACATAAAAGAGATGTTCAACATAGGTATAAAAAAAAGAAAGATAGCGTATTTAAATATTCAGAAGAAAATAATGTCGAAATACCTGAGCCTAAAATACTTGAGACAAATTTAACAAGGCTTGAATCTAAAGAAAAAGAACAATATTGGGCAAATTATTACAAAGATAATGGATATGTTTTGATTAATAAATGTAAATGCGGAAGCCTTGGAGGTAATACCAAACAAACAGAAATTAGTGTTGAAGACGTTATTTTAGAAGCAAAAAAATATAAAAATCAAGAAGAAATGTATAGGAAAAATAGGACTATGTATAATAAAATGATTAATTTAAATTTAAAAAAAGAATGCTTTCCAAATACAAAATTCAAAATATTAGCCGTAAAAAATAACTATACTGATGATTTTATTTTAAGTGTTGTTACAAAATATGAAACAAAAAATGAGTTAAGACTTAATAATTTTACTGTTTATCATTGGCTATGGAAACATAATAAACTTTATAATTATTTTGATAAAAATTCCGGGAAAAAAATTTTTTGAAAAAGTAGTACCTATTGAAAAAAAGACCCCCCCCCTATAAAAAAACGAAAATTTTTGGGTAAAATTCTGAAAAGCAATTGTGCACCCATATATAAAAAAAGCCCGCTCGTCAGTGGGCCGTAGGGATAACGCCCGTTATGCCCCCGTATATGCCCCACAATGCCGCCAATTATAATTATATTAATCTTATATCATTACAATTAAAAGTCTTTTAAAACGAATAAAAACGGCTTTAAACCAAATATTAATTTTTATGTTGAAAAAAATTATAATTGCACAATTTTAGCAAGGTTGTTGATAATAAAGCGTTAGTTCACCTATTGTTTAACTATTAAAGATTATGAAGGATTTAAAACAAACCATGGAAATTATAAATACAAAGGTTAGAGGCTCGGACGAAATCGCTGCGTTCCGTCACTTTGAAGCCGCTGATGGCGAATGCTTCTACAATATAGGTGCAAGTTATGACGCAAAGCTCGATATGGTCAACGGCATTGCCTATCCTATCACTTCGAGCGAATATATGAAAGTGGATTTTCCGACTGTCAACGAGTTGGTGGCCGATGGAATTCTGAAAGAGGTAAACGAATAAAATTATAATTTAACATTAAAACTTATGAAGGATTTAAAACTTACGACTCAAGAAGAATTAATTCTTCTTACTCTTGTTCAAAGAGAAAGAAGCGAACTTATTAAGCGAAGAGATAATGTAAAGTCTTTTGATAACAGGTATCTTCCTGATTTGCGTGATTACTTAACTAACCGTATAAATGCGCTTGAATCATTAAATGCTAAATTAGTTCTTTCCAAGCTTGATTATGAAGACTAATTCTCATTTTTTGTGTTGTAAAAATTCAAATCAATCAATTTTGGCATTAGAATTGTATGTTATTGTAATTACATAATCATTTTGTTTTTGCTTTTTTAAAAAAATGCATTGCTATTCGTCCGAATAGTTTGGTTTTATAAATATTCGTTTGGTTTTTGTGCATTTTCCAAACGATTTTTTTACTAAAAAAGTGTCAATATTTTTCTACAAATTATAATTTTGGCAAGGTTTTTGTTTATCATTGTAATGTAACACTAAAATACAATTGGCATGAAAAACACGAATGAAAAAGATTACGAAAAGTCAAACAAAATTGAAACGATTGCATTGAATAGGTTTAGCAAAACCGAATATCAAAAACTTTTGCAGGATGGGAATAGGCAAAAATTGGCGCAAGCATTGGTAAACTACCTTTGTGGCAAATTCCACATTCCAAGTGTGTCGGTGCTTGTTACAAACACACCACAACCTCATTCAACGGGATATAGTGGTAAATTAAAATCAAAAACTTTTGGTTTTTACAAACCTATTTTAAATACAATTACAATCTATAACACAACTGCAATACGCAAACAAACAATATCAATAAAAGTGTTTTCAGAAACATTGTTGCATGAATTTATGCACCACTATGACACTTGCTATTTAAAAATACAATCAATGCACACAGCAGGTTTTTACAAGCGTATAAGCGACCTGCAACGAAAATTGTCAGAATAGTTATCAAAATGGCGGCAAAAAAATGTCGCCTTTTTTGTGTTTTTTTGAAAAAAACGGCACGTTTTTTGCATATATTGAAGTGTAATTTTAAAACACAAAATATAATGTACACAATAGCCTACAAAAATGAAGATGGTGACTTCGTAAAATGGGAAGATGCCGATGTAAAAACCGAGTTTGAAACACATGAAGAAGCATTAAATTACATTATAAATGTATCTCCTTGTGGTGTTGATTTGGAAATAATTTGAAAAAATTCAAATTTCGGCATAGTATTTGCATATATGAAAGTAGTTCATTAAATGTTTAACCCTAAATTACAAAGCAATGATTAAGAAGAACGATTCATTCTGTATTCCTTCGGGATTCAGTGCGAGGCAAACCGCAAAGATGGTTGCCTCAAAGTTTGGTGTAAGCGTAACCGATTTTGTCGAGTTTGGGAATAAGATTATTTTTCAGCCAAAGAAAAAGGTCGTTTTTTCCAAACCTGCAAATATGGGTGTGCAGGACTACTTTAATAGTATTGTCCTTCCCAATAACAAGAAAGTTGCCGAAATGGTGGCAAAGTGCGAAGGTGAAGAATGGAAGCCTGTCCAAAATGTTGGAAGGTATTTTGACGGAGAAGTTGACTATGGCTGTTTCTATGAAGTCAGCAATTTTGGCAGGTTAAAAACCATTGATGTCAACAATGCTATGAATTGCAGTATCAGCGAGGGATACGATGCCCCAACGAGAAACGCAATGCAATTCCACTTGAATGCAAAGGTAAACGGAAAGACCCTCAACACTTGTCCAGATGTAAAGTATATGGTTGCCGATGCCTTCCTTGAAGCGAAAGACCCAAAGGTCTATATGATTATCCACATTGATGGTGACTACCACAACAATAGAGTTGATAATCTTCAATGGGCTGAAAGATAAGTTCACAACTCAGCAAAATAAAAGCGGGACAAAAAATCCCGCTTTTTTTATTTAATATACGCAAATGCGTTATTTTTGGTATGGTTTTTGTGTATTATTGTGGTGTATGATTTAAATACTTTATATAATGGCAGAACTACAAAAAATACACCTTGAACAATTCGATGCTGCAAAATCAATGATTAAAGTAATGAATTGGAGATTTAGGCTTTCGGTTGTAGAGCAACTTTCAGAGATTGAGATAGCGGAATACGATGATAAACTTGCGGATAGAGAAAAACTTACGGAGATTTTTGAACACTTTGTAAGGTTGCAGAATGACATTGTTAGGTCACATCGTTGGACGCAAGCCTATACAATTCTTGAACTTAATTACAATAAATTTAAGGAATACCATAATAGGTTTGTTGAGTTTTTGAAAAAAAACAACTTGTATAATAAAAACAAAACTTGTTTGTCTCGGGATGGCTATTACTATTATAAGGATAAAAATGGATGGGTTACTAAATTTGTTTGATTTCAAAACAAGTTTGGCATACAATTTGCATATAATTGTAGTGGACAATCAAATACAAAAACACTATGGAAGTACACATTAGATTAAAAGGTAGTTTTTATTCATTCAATACACACTGCAAAACCTTAAAGTAAGCAATGGAAACATATCCAATTTGTGCAAAAAGAAGTTGGATTGCCGAATGGTGGAAGGAATAGTTTGGCACGATATTTGTAAGGTAATAAGTACAAACAATTAAAAATTAAAATTATGCTAAACACAACTGCAAATAGATTCAGCAAGAAAGAAGATTTCGTAAAGTACGGAAACGCCATCATTGGTGGATATAAAACTATCATTGCCGTTTTCCAAATCATTGCCGAAAGCGCAAAGAAAATGGAAGGCAAGGTTTTCAACAAGCGTTTCCAAACAGAGATTGAAAACCGCTTGAAAGAGTGCAAAATCGGTGCTAACATTGGCATCTCTGACCCTTACAATATGGGTTATAAGACTTTGAAGATTTACCTTTTCAATCGTGACACGCAAATCAACGGAAGCACGATATATTTCGACAAGGAAATCTATCACACAAGCATCCACAACTGCAAGAAGGCATTTGTCAACGAGGAAGGGCGCATTGTTGCCGAAGGTGCCGAAAATGAGTGCAACGAGCAAATAAAACTTTGCAACGAGCAAATTGGCAAGTGGGAAGATGCCATCGAAAACTATGACCGCTATAAGGAGCAAGTTGAAAATGCAGTGAAAAAACTTGGCGAGGCACTGAAGGGCTTGAACGGCTTTTTCAGACCTTCCCAAATTGATTCCTATGATTGGGAAAAGGCAATAGGATTACATTGATAGGGCTTTCAAAACAATAAAGTGAACATTTGAATTTCGTGGGAACAAAAAAAGTTTTCACGATTTTCTTTTTTCATGAATTTTGGCACGATTATTGCTTTATATTGTAGTGAACAATTAAAACGCAAAGAACTATGGCAAACATTGAATCGTATTTTAAGTGTGCTTGCGGAGCAATTACAATTAACTTTGATAATGGTGCATCGAATAGTATGTACCCAAAGACTGCAAAGAAAATAGGTCTTGACCTGCGCAAATATAAAAGACTTACTAAAACTTATTGCTGCAACCACTGCGTTAATCATTGGGGAATTGACCTCTGCGAGTGTGGAAGCGGTGAAGAAGTTGTAAAATGCTCTTGCGGAAGCAACCAAGCCCACGATGAGTTTGGTATAGAATTTGATAGTTTTGGTGCTATGTTGAAAGCCTTTGGATATTAAATTAAAATCATTATGGAAGTAAAAAACATATTGAAAAGGTTTGACGATATTGCCAACGAATTGAAGGAGTTGGAGGCTAAATTAGTTTTGGCAATAACCGAAGCCATCAATGAAGTTTCAAAAGAAAATCCGCATAACATTAGGAGGGCATCAAAAAACATTTTTGTCATAAATTCAAGTGAACTTTGTGGAAAACCGTGGAATCCGAGTTACTACGATTGGACGGCTTCGGGTAATGTTGTACTTGAATATCTGCAAGGCAAAGATGTAAAGAAATGGAAATCTTTACTACAAGAGAAACTTAATAATACAAAGGGCAAAATCATTGAGTTTGAAAAGAAAACATATTGTAATGGGTATGCTTACACAAATAAAACACCTATTGATTGGGTTTTCATTGAAAAAATTGTGTCCAAATTGTAATTTTTGGCACACTTTTTGCCTATTATTGTAGTGTATAACTTTAATTCAAATTATTATGTTACTTGCAATCATTGACCACAAAGAGCATCAGTTATTCATTGAGAATGCCGATGAAAACGAAATTGAAGCCAAATACAAAGGCGATGAGGAGGATTATATCCGTGACAAATACGGATTCGGTGACGATGATTTGTTTTCTTGGGAGTATCTTACTGAGCAAATTGAAATTTTTGGTGCAAAAATTAATGATATTCTAATTCATTTTAATTAGTTTGGCACGATTGTTGCTTACTATTATAGTGTAACACTAAAACGAAAAGCAATGAAAGAATATTATTACTTTACACCTGTGAAGGGTAGTTTCGGGGGTGCGCAAATTTGCAGCATTGACAATGCGAAGTATTTGAAAGAAAACGCAGAACTTTGGAAGAAAATAAATGGCTTTGCCCATACTTTTGTTTATGATTTGAATCATAATTTTGTCGGAGAATTTTAATAGTTTGGCATAGAATTTGATTATAATTCAAGTGTAACAATAAAAACACAAAGCAATGAGAAATACCACTATTAAATTTGAAGTTGAAGGCATCGGAACTATCAATGTTTCTGCAACTATGAAGGGCGAAAGCAAGGGCATCAAACAATTTAATTTGCCCCACTATATGTTTAATTTGAAGATTTGGAGCGAACACGGAAAAATGACTACAACTTTCCACGATTCTGCTTGGAACTTTTCACATAACGTGAAGAAGTTGGACGAGGAAGCACTTCGTGGCGCATTGGATTGCATTTTGGGCGATATTTCAATGTACCTTAACGATGAAATTCGTGGATGCTACGATGAATCATCTTTGCTGAAACAAGTTGAAAATAGTTGCCGTAGGGAGTATGAGAAGTTTATGGAGGTTGTTGGCGGTGAGGAAAATGTTTGGACTGCAATTGAAAGTTTGTCCGAACAAATCAACGCAAACGAATAAGTTTGGCATGATATTTGATTATAATTAAATTGAACAAGTAAAATAATAAGCAATGAAATTCACACTTAAACCATATAGTATTCTTGAAGGCAAGGGAACTAAAAAGGATGCAATGTATCACCTTTACCACGCATTCCAACTATCACCTTGTGCAAATAGTTATGGAACCTATGGCGCATATCAAACAAGGTTTCCATTAAGAGACAATTGCGCTTGGTTTTACACTGTTCAAGTGTACAAGAGAGGAAAGCATCGCAAGAACAAGCATTATTGCATCCGAGTGTACAAAGTGCCATTTGCAGTCCTTGATTTTTTCAAAGTGAAAGTCATTCAAAAAAGAAACGGAGTCAAGTTTGAGAAAAAGTGATTTTGGCACGATTATTGTAATAATATACGCAGTTGCGTACATAAACCGATAACAGAATGAAGTCAAAGAACGGTCTAACGGAACATTTGTAGAGTTTTTCATAGTCTTTTGTTTTTTAGTGGAGAAAAGCGGTGCAATTTTGTGCCGCTTTTTGTTTAGTTTGGCACGATATTTGTTTATTATTGAAGTGTAATTAAAATTATAATAATATGAAGAACGAAGATATTGCAAAGGTTGTTTCAAACAAAAAAGAAACTTATGAGGCGGTGATGAAGGCGCTTGCCCAAAAGGATGAGGAAATTAAGAGGCACGAACAAGAACTTTTGTGGAAATTTGCTTCAATACTTAATGAAGTAGGTTGCAGCGAAGAGGTATATTATACCGCTTACGATGATTTCAAAAGAAAATTGATAAATAAGTTTGATTGATTGAAATGGCACGATATTTGTGTTATATTGTAGTGTAATTAAAACAATTTAATGATACTATGACAAGGGCGGAGTGCATATCAAAAGGTTGTATGTTTCTTGGAAAGATGCACATCAATTATATAAGTTATATTCACGGAATTGTTTCCATGAATGATTATGTTTGTTGGAATTGTGGAAACGAATTGAAAAAAGTGAAAGAATGCCCCAATAAAAAGTAATTTTGGCACAATTATTGTAAGGTAAATAAATGTCTAACCAATTAAAAACAATAAGCAATGAAAGTAAACGAATTGATTGCTCAATTGCAAATGGAAAATGGCGAAGCAGAAGTTTGCATTGCCCAACCCTCACACGATTATTGGGGAACTACCTGCGCAAGCGAAGTTAACAACATTGAAATTGCCGATGTCACTTGGAGCGAATATCACCGCAAGAACAAGGTTGTGGATGAAGACCACATTGAAAACTACGAAAAAGAAGAACTAAAAAATGTCGTGCTATTGTCATAATGGCACGATATTTGCATATATTGTAGTGAACAATTAAGACAAAAAGATATGTGCTTATTCGCTAAAACAAAAAGATTGAAAGTAGCAAAGGAAGATATTAAATGCTACAAAAGAATAACCTTCCTCTTCGATGGTGATAAAATTAAATTTTGCACACCTTACCAATGGACATTCGTACCAATTGATGTGCTATTGGGAAAAGAAGAGTTTTCTGCGCTTGGCAATTTGGAAGCGACAAAAGGAAAAGGCGAATATACAATTTTTGGCGGTGTCATTCACACTTATGCTTTTGAAAGAGATGCTTGTGAAAGTCGATACTCTGACGAACTTGTTGTTGCTTGTATAATTCCAAAGGGAACAAAGTACATTGAAGGTCACGATAATTTTGGGTGCAAAACTATTGCCGCACAAACAATCAAAGTTAATGCAGGTTTTAAAAATGAAGAAGAAATCAAAGAAGCATCATCCGTAGCATTTGAAAATTGGTTTAAAAAAATGAACTTTACATTTTAATTTTGGAACAATTATTGTAAGATATTAAAATGTATAACCATTAAAAAAAATAATCATGTTTAAATCAAAAGTAACATTTGAAATGATTTGTAATTTTTGCGCTGACATTGTTGAACGCAAAAATGCTGCCGTAAAAATGATGATTACTGACCTTGAAGTGCATTTTGAAGAAAACAAAGAGGAACTTGAGCCTTTGAACGAAGGACATTGTGGTGTCATTGCCATTTCATATATTGGTGGCGAAATTGCATTTGTCTTTGAAAATGGCGGCTTAATCTATGCCAAAACATTCGATGCAAAGGACTTTGATATGGTGCTTTGTGTTTGGATGGCATTCCACGAAGAATAAAGTTGTTTCATATCTTTTGTGTTTTTGGTCGGAAATTTTTCAAAAGTTTCCGACTTTTTTTTATTGGTTTGGCATGGTTTTTGATTATAATTGATATATATAACAAAAACAAATAAAAATGAATAAAATAAACGAAATAATAGGCAATGTTGTCAACAATTTCCTGCAAGAATATAGGAAAACGAATAATAGTGGTAAATTGGTTTCGATTAATGAGAACAACATTAAACGAATCATATCAACACATTCTGACAACGGATATATAGTTGTAAGCCCTTGTAGGGGTGGTGCTGATTTTGGCATTGACCCGACAAAATCAAAAAATGAATATGACAAGTTGGCGCATATCAACAAGACAAGGATTAAATCAATAATTGACGATATAAAAAAATCGGGATTTTCATATACACCTACTTATGGCGGGTTTAAGGAAAGCTTGGGGACTGAACAAGAGACTATTGTCTATGAGCGTTCATTCATAATCTACAATAAGGATAGAAATGGAAATAACCTTAATTTTGGTGACTTGTATGATTTTGGGCTATATCTTTGCAAAAAGTATAATCAAGATTCATTCTTGGTTAAAGCACCAAATGACAAGCCGAAATATATAACGCAAGATGGGTCGGTTGACTATGAATTTGAAGGCGGGGTTACGTTTAACGATTTAAGTCAAGAGTATTTTACCGACTTGCACAAGAACACGCACAAAAGCAACAACATTTCAAAAAGAAAGCCGACAAGATTTAGTTTCACGGAAGCATTTGTCAATCCCAAGCCACAATGTTATAGTGAAAGGCACACAAGATGGCTTAATGGTGAAGTATTTTAATTATATGTAAAATCGGTTATTTTCATTGAAAGTTTCCGATTTTTTTATGGTTTTGGCACGCTTTTTGAAAGTAATTCAAATGTAATCATTAAAAAGTAAACAACTATGAAAAACGAACCCAAGACAAAAGAGTACAAAAACCACATACTTCGTTATTGTTGGTGCGGCTATCCCGAAATGCGTTGGATGGTATACGACTTGACCGATAAATGGATTTCTACGCACAAAACAATAGAAGAGGCAAAGCACTCAATTGACGAAATGGAAACAAAATAAGCACTTTGGCACAATTGTTGTATTATATTGAAGTGAACAAATAAATCAAAGCAATGACCTACGAAATTAAAGTATTGACAAAGGGAAGTAATTATAGCGGTTGTGTATCTTACAAGGGTTATCGTAAGGACGTGAAGAAGTGCATTACTGCCGCAAACAATGCCATTGAAAAGGAACTGAAAGAAAACGAGCATAAAAAGGATATTGTGGAGTTTCGTGTGAGAATTACAAGTTTCGGGAAAAAAGTCTATGGATGGAATTATATTCCCACGATTAGATGATTTTGGCATAGTTTTTGCACTATATTGTAGTGAACAATTAAACACAAAGCACTATGAACGACACGCAAAAAATAGCGGCAATCAAAAAGGAGATTGAAGGCACTCACTTGAATACATTGGAAGATATGGGCGAAATGCTTGATAGCATCATTCGTATTATCTATGGAGTTGAGAAGAAACAACCATTATTTGAAAAGAAAGGGATTTGATTATGGAAATTTTATGCGCTTTTTTGTTTTTGTGCGTTATTGCAATGGCAATTACCTGCATTTATGTATCAAACAAAAGCCAAAATGAAAATAATGAATTGAGGAAAGAAATCAATGAATTAAAATCCCAAATAGATGGTTACGATAGATAGTTTGTTTCATTTGGTAAAGCATTATCATTTGGTTGATGATGAAAATTGCTTTGACAAGGCAATAGAAATGGCGAACAATCAACTTTCCGATGTATTGGAAAAGGAAAGGGAATATCCTCCATTTATCTACTATTTGTGTTTAGAACACATGGACAATAATCCTAAGTACAAATTTGGAAAGGCTTTCCGTCTAATGACCGATGAGGAAAAAACTTTGGTTTTCAATGAAACAATTTCAGCACTGAAAGCACTTTTGGCATGATTTTTGTATATTATTGAAGTGTATAACCAACTAAAATCAAATAAAAATGAAACTACTTAAAGTAATTGAAATTATAATTGTGGCATTAATGGTCATTTGTTCATTGTTATTGACAATTTGGCAGGTTACCCAAAAAGCGCCAATCTTTGTTATTGTTATGCTATTCTTAACATTGTTTTTCAGTATTGCTGCATTGATAAATGTTGTTAAAGAAAATTGCGACAAAAAGTAATTTTGACATAATATTTGTATAACTATACGCAATTGCGTACATTTGGCACAATTATTGATAAAATTATAGTTGTCTAACCAATTAAAAATAAATAACTATGGCGCACAAAATGACAAAGCAAGAAATGGTCAATGAAATTGAAAAGACCTTCAAAGAGCATCCCAATATGGAGGTTGTGGTTTCTGACTACAATTTACGAAACGAAAGGTGGGGACTTCTCGGATATTGCCTTTTCCTTAGTTTTGACATTCTTATGTTGAGTCCTTGGCCTAACGCAAAAACATATTGGAAGGCTGACCTCATGACGTTGAAGAAACAACAACTTGCAGAACTTATGGAAAAGACTTGGAAATCAATCTAAAAAGCAAAAAGAAAAATGAAAGTCATCGAAATAGATTATAATACTTGTCAACACAATGTATTTTCGCTTGGAAGAAAGCATTTGATTCTTGTTGTCGGTTACACCGATGGCTGCTATTCGCAATTCAACGATTACGATATGGATGGTAACAAGCAAAGAACAACCGAAGATTTGGTTTTGAATGACCCCGATGCGAGGTATGATAGCCCAAATAGATGGGTTAGGTACAAGTTTAGAAGGATTTGCAGATTACCTTTCAAGGTTGCATATCGTTGGGTAGGTGATAATGAAATTTTAAAAATCCATCCTACTTTGTGGATTAGAACAAAAAAAATCCAAAAATACTAATAATTTGGCACGATTATTGATATAATTAAAATTGAAGTTTAACAATTAAAAATACAAATCATTATGACCGAAAGAAGCAAATTAGTTTTTGGGGCTGGATTGCTGCGTTCCCAACAAGTGCCAAAGTACGGAGTTATCGGAAGAAAGATTATCCTTTCCGATGGGTCATATTCCAAAGAAATCAATGGCAAAGGTCATATTTACGGATGCGAACACGCACCAATGGTTATTATGACTGAGCCTTTTGTGGATACGATTGAAACCACACCTAACGATTACAAGGACTATCTTTGCGTTATTGCAAAAGACCTGCGTAACGGAAAGAACTATCGTGTTCTTTTCAACGAACAAGATTTGCAGGAAGAATCCCCAATTATTGAAATCACAATCAATGTAACATTTTAAACCAAATGAAGAAAGCAGAAATCATTGAAAAGGCAAAGAAACTTGCCGAACACGGATTAATTAATCCATACATTCCCGATGTCCTTTCCGATGGGTCAACTTATGCCAATGAATTTCTTGAAAAGTTGGCGGTTGCAGAAAACGAAAACCATCTTGAAAGGCTTATCAACGAAACAATGTGTTGAGTATTATTCATAGTTATTCATATCGTTAGCGGTTGGGTGTGCAATAATCTTTACTCCTTTCATTAAATTGCACACCCTTGCTGTAGGGTTTGGCACGATTATTGTATATTATTGTAGTACATAACCAATTAAAATTATCATTATGGATTACAAAGAAGCAATGCTTGATGTTCTTGAACAATTAAGCGCAAACGGACTTGAAGGTACAATTCCAACACTTGTTGCAGAATGTGTCAACGAGATGAAGTACACAACCAATAGCAAATACGATATGTTGAAGTGGACTTCGTTTCACTGCGAAAGATTGTCAAATTCAAATTAAATCATTGAAATTTCGTAAAAATTGCCATAAATGGTGAAGATTGGTACGATTTTTGATTATAATTGAATTGAACATTAAAACGCACAAACTATGGAATAAAAAAAATTCTATTACGAAGGTTGATTTTTGGCACGATTGTTGCTATAAGTAAAATGTCTAACCAATTAAAGCACACACATTATGACTACTGAACTGATTAACCAATTTCGTGACTTTGAAATCTTTGCCGAGAAAATGGAAGCACTCGTTGAAGCGGTAAAGAACAAGAAAAATAAGTGGTTGATTGCCCAATTTGGTTCTATTTGTATGTTTAATTCAATGCCAAAAACACTCAAAGACTATTTGAATCTTTGGGGGTATGTTCAACAAAGATACAAAGAATATCTTGAAAATGACAAAAATCCGCTTATGCCCTGTGAAATGTTTTTTGATGTCTATTGGAACGATGTTGAATCAAATTCCGCTTTCTTTGATGATTTAACCCTTTGGATTTATTTTGATTATGAGTATGGTATCTTCTACGATTCCGATACTGAAATAATTGAAAAAATCCGTGAAAGAGACGATTGATTTGGCACGATATTTGTAAGTAATAATACTGACATTAACCAATAAAATTTTAAATATTATGGAAACGAAAAAAGAAAATTTCCCTATCACTTCGATATCAAGGTACGATTTAGAGATAGTGGGCTTTGACACAAGAAACGTTGAAGACTCAACGATGGAGAACCTTGCCAGCAGACTGGCTAATGACTATCTGGAGCAATTGTATTGGAGTAGTCTTGAAATAATTGCTGAATATCTTGGAATCCCAAAAAAAGATTCAGAAGAAGAATAACGTTGGCACGATTATTGCTATAATTAAAGTATAACCAATAAATTAAACGCACTATGAAAAAAGCAAAGACCTCCGAAATCAAAGCAAAACTTGGCAATTTTGTCAAAGTCAATCCTATCAAGTCACCTTATGGTAAAAGTGGGGATGCCGTCAGAAATCAAGTTGAAATTGTGTTTGAAAATGGCACTGTATTTCAATCTTATGACACATTTATTGGCGCAAGAATCAACGGACAACTTTATCTTACCGAAAATCACACCTATTCAACAACAACATCTAAATGGTGTGGCGTGTGGTGTGGCTATAATGCAAAAGAGCGCAGAGAAGGTTTGAAAAATGGCAAATTTATTTTGCTTGAAGATTAAGTTTGGAACGATATTTGTAAAGTAATAAGTACGAACATTTAAAGAATAAGTAGTATGAGAACAAGAGATAAGCCCTAACAAACAATTATAATAATTTGATAAATTTGATAATCGGTGTTTAATATATAAGAATTAGGAAATATGAAAAACATTAGAGGTCAGCCGTAAAATAAAGATTATTATTTTTACCGAATATTTTATGTGATTATTTTATAGTGATAAAAATCCCAATTGAAAGTAGAGGTTAATAGGATAAAGGTCGGATAACCGTTACAAACCCTCGTCAACTAAGTCCAAGTATGGCAAGAGCATCCCCCAAATAGAAAATTATAATATATTTAATGCGCCCGTAACTCAGTAGGTAGAGTACCACACTTTTAATGTGGGAGTCGTGGGTTCGAGTCCCACCGAGCGCACACTTTGGCACGATATTTGTACTATATTGTAGTGTAATTAAAATTTAAAAGAAATGAAAAATTATATCAAAAACGAACTCGCTTGCCTCCGTGCAATGGAACCTATTGGAAGTGACAGGTACGAAGAACTGACAAAGGCAATTCAATGGGTGGATTCCCAAAAGGATGCCGAAACTGACTACATTGAGAAAATTTCATAGGTGTTTATTATTTAATTGGTAGTGCGCCTCGCTGTAAAGTGTGGCGCATTTTTTATTTTTTCATTGAAATTATAATTTTTGGCATAGATTTTGTGGTATATTGTGGTGAATATTAAATTAAAATGAAAAACGGCACGATTGTTGCTATAATTGAAGTATAACCAATTAAAACAAACGCACTATGAGCAAACAAGTAACATCTTTTCTTGCAATCTATAAAAGAGAGAAAAACGAAAAAATATTCTATCCTATGTGTCCGATTTCATTCAAAAGATTGAAAGCAGCAGAATTTATCTATTCTTGGGATGGAATTATCAACACCTTCGTTAAAATTGCTTATAGGGCGGAAGAAGCAAAGAGAATCCTTCAAGGTTTATACAAGCCTACCGAGTATCAAGTTCGTGACAAGAACGGAAATATCTATGCAACGAGAGAGTATTAACCAATTAAAATTAAATACCATGCCCGAAGTAATTATTTATCGTGGAAACCAAATCCACAAATTCAACGAGAATTCTTATATTGCCTATGTTATGGATAGGTATGGCAACATTGAAGATTACGAAAGAAAAACATTGGAAGGGGCGCAAGCCGTAATTGACAATCATATCAAATGAAAACTAAAAAGAAATATAATTCAATTAAGGTTGCTTGCCAAATTGACCGAGAGATGGAAATTAAAACTCACGGAAAGATTGTGAGTTTGCGCCCAAGCAGGGTGCATAAATCCAAAAAAGCATACAATCGTAAGAAGAATAAAATTTCTCCACAAAATTACGAATAATATACGCAGTTTTGTACCTTTGGCACAATTATTGTAATAGCATAAATGTATAACCAATTAAAATTAAAAAAAATGAAGAGAAACAACGAACTTTGCGAAAAAATCCAATCAATGCTTGAATCCGATAATTTGTCTGAAGAACAAAAAAAAGCATTTAAGGAATTGCTTACCGAGTATGAATGGGCTACCTACAAAGAGTGTAACGATAGGCACGAATTCTTCCGTAAGCAAGTGGAAAAAATGGTCAATGATTTTGGCTTCCAATATGAAGAATTGGCGAAATCAATGGCAAATGACCATCCTACCCTGCAACAATCGTTTATGCGAATGGTGGTGCAATTCATTGAGAAAATGGCGGATAAACAATATTACGATGGTAGGAACGAAGCAAGCGTAAAACTTGCAAAGAAACTCAAACCTATCATTGAAGAAAATAGAGGCTTACCCTGCATTTAAAGAAATGCCTCACTAAAAATTTTCCTTTGGCGGTGCAATTTTGTGCCGCCTTTTTTGTACTTTGGCACAATTATTGTTTTATATTGTGGCGTATGAATAAGGCTCCACCTGCATATTAAAATTAAAATGGAGGGCTAAATGCTCCACAAGGGCTGTCGGTACATCAACGATAGGAGAGTAAACTCCAACCTACCTTTTATTTTTTTTATTATAAAAAAAATTAACTTTTATTTTTTATTACTTTGGCACGATTGTTGCTCTATATTGTAGTGAACAATTAAATTAAAATTAAAATGACAAAAGATAGATATTTAGAACTTGAAAATGCAACATTTGAAGAGATGATGAGTCCTTCAGTATCAAGTGAAGAATTTGAATTTATGATTGAAAATGTTGGAAAAAAAATTGAAGAAATTCAATTTGAAAGTTGAAAATGGCACAATTCTTGTCTATAATTTAAATGCATAATTGAACAAACACACTATGGAAACTATTTCAAGAAAAGATTTTAGAAAAGCAATTGGATGGAATTGTAGCAATTATCCTTATTCCACTTCGGGATTGGGTTTAATCAATGGATTAAGTGGTGCTGAATTAGAGGGTGCAAAGATTGGAGAAAACCACTATAATCTTTATTACAAGTACAATGTAATTAAAGATATTATTCAATTCCCAATTATAATTGCAAGTGGCGACAAATGCTTTATTGCCACGAATAAAACCGATTTAATCAACTTTGTCAAGAATCCAACACTTGATAAAAATTTTGAGGCAAAGGTTGAAAAAATGCTCGATTGTGACTATAAGACAATAAGACAACACGAAATTGCCTTCAGCAATAGAATTCCGTATAATGAACTTTATAATTGGAATAAAGAAGAATTTTATGGATATAGATATGTGGAATTTTAATTTTTGGCACGATTGTTGCATATAGTTTCAATGTCTAACAAATAAAAACACACACTATGAACAAAAAGAAAAACTTCACCCTCATTGAAAGCAGTCTTACGGGAACAGACAATTTCTACAAGTACGAAAACTATGTGGAATGGTGCAAAGACAATGAAATGGAACCACAAGGCAAAGATTCCGATGATTATTGGGATTGGGTCAACGAATCTTCACAAATTGATTATGAAGACTTCTTTGGAAATTTAAAGTACACAAAAGCGGAAGAAGGCCATTATATGATTACATTCAATCTTGGACTTTGGAATGGCCATAAGATTGGATATGTGGAGAAAATTTATGATTCACTTTCCGAAGCAATCAATGATGCCCTCAACTCTTCAAGGAGCTATTATGACTACAAAGTTGCTTTTGAGGATGGTGATGTCGTTGTCTATGGTTATCACCACGATGGCACAAACATTATGACCATCAAAAGACTTTCAAAGCACGGAGAACGAAACCTTCTTTTCAAGGAAGAACCAAATTTTGAAAAGTATGTCGAAAATAAAGACACTTTCAAGAAACTTGATTGGCAATTTGCTTGGATTTAAAATTAAAATTACTATGACACTGAAAGACTTGAAAAACAGAGTGAGAGTAATCCGCTCAAAAGGTTATTGCTCATACGAGGTAAAAATCACCTATCGTGGAAAATAATACACATGCCACAGTAACAACAGCCTTGCATGGGATAGACTTGACGATGATAATTTCCGTGACAATGAAGAACATGGATTCTATACAAATAAAACAGCCTATCAAGCATTCTATGACGAATGCAAGCAAAAGAACCATCTTGGAGAATATTCTTACTAATAATATACGCAAATGCGTACCATTAGAAAATCACAATAAATAAATATATGAAAGAAAAAGATATATTTGGTGGTGACATCTTTCACCCAACAGCTAAGCAGAACGGATACAACTATATAAGCGATGGTCACTACTGCAAAACATTGAAAGAGTCTAATAAGTATTACAATGAATTCTTTAATAACGGCTATTATCGGTATAAAACATACCGAAAGTTCAAAATCCATGGGTCATACGATTTCCTTTTGAGGAAAACGAAAGACCACTTAAAATCAATCATCATCTTTGCAATGCCATACTACAAAGGTTCACTATACAAATGCACGAAAAGCGACCTAATCGGAATCATCAAGGATGAAAAACTTATCCAACTTGACTAATTTGGCACACTTTTTGATTATAATTAAAATTGAATTAACAAACACACGAAATCTATAAACTATGAAGAAAAGGAAATTTAATGTAGAAGGAACAGTCCTTGCAAACATTTTTGTAAACGGAATCGAAGCAAACAGACCCGAAGAAGCAATTAAGATTTTCGAGGAAAAATTTGAGAATCTTGGTATCGTTGGTTGGACTGATTGGCGCAAAGATATTGAAGTGTCTGAGGTCATTGACTATTCAGAAAAAGTAAACGATGTACTTAAAAGAATGGGACTTGATGGTACATATAAAGTTTCGGGTGTTCCCGAAATTGTTTTTGAATATGACGAATTTACTATCTTTTCGGCTCGTTTTGAATGTTTATTAAATGTTTATTTCATTGTGTTTAAAGGCACAAATGAAGTGTTTCTTCCTGTCTTACAAAGAGACAATTCTTTTATTTCATTCAGTTATATGTGTGGCGACAAGCCATTTAAGGACAATCTTAACAAAGTGTTTTTCTCAAACGGAAAAGATGTTTTGCTATATGTTCCGGAATTGGATGAATTTGAGTTACTTGAACAAAACGGTACAAAAACCGTATTTGGAAATAGAATCAACTATATCATTGAAAAGTCCAATGTCAATGAATTGAACATTGTAAGTTCAGATGTATTATCAATTGTACTGACAAGCAACAATAAAAAGATTATCTTGAACGCAGAATACGAAAGTGAAGTTGACACAATTCCTTACAGGCTTAACAAAATTGAATCAATCATTTGATTAATTAAAAATAAAATTTCCATACTATTTATTTATTATAACAATAATAATCTTAATAAATTTATAGTATGGTAATTACAGTAACAGCAATCCTGCAACAACTATTAATTGTAATCCCAACCATTATAGCAAGCACAACAGTAATTACTGGAGCAATCAATGCGGCTTTTAATGTACAAAACGGAAATGTAAAACATATTATTTCGTGGATTGTAGCAGTTATTTGTGGCGTTGTGACAGTTCTAACAGGTGGACTTACTTTCGGCCTTGGTTGGATTGATTATCTTATAGGAGCCGGATTTGGACTTGTGGCGGGTGGAGCATCAAATGGTCTATACGACTGGCCAGCAATCGCCAATGTCATTGACAACTTCTATTTCTTGTTCGGACACGGAGATACAATCAAAGCGAAACGAGCAGCAAAAAAAATACAATAATATACGCAAATGCGTACCTATTGTATAAAATTAAAAAAAAAATACTAATTATAATTTGTTTTTTAAATTAAAATTTGTATATTAAGTTAAACAATATTGCCAATAAAACAGCAGAGAGTTTTCGGTCTCCTTAAAACCGACAATGCAGTGTTGGTGTAATGGCAGCACATGACCCTTCCAAGGTCAAAGTGACGGTTCGAGTCCGTTACACTGCTCAAAATGGTCTTGTGGCGCAATTGGTTAGCGCAGGAAGCTTATACCTTCAAGGTTACAGGTTCAAGTCCTGTCAAGACCACAACATAGAGAGTGAGAAACTTAGTTGGATTACCATTTTATAAGGTATTTACAACTCACGACTTGGCAAGGCATCTATCTCTATGATTTGGGAGCATAGCGTAGTTGGTTTAGCGCATCTCGTTTACACCGAGAGGGTCGTAGGTTCGAATCCTACTGTTCCCACGAAAGGACACACGACAGGCTTTCGGAACGCTACCATCGTGTGTTGAGATTCCGAGAAATGGCGGTGTGTCGTAATTGGTAACCGAGACAGACTTAAAATCTGTTGGGCATTGCGCCCGTGTGGGTTCGAGTCCCACCACCGCTACAAGGAGAGCGTTTAGATGTCCCTGCAAACTCCTTATCAAACAGGTAACATCAAGAGCGTGAGATTCGCTCATTATAATTTAAATCAAAATTAAACTATGGAACAAAACAGAAGTAGATTATCAACAGGTATTGCAATTCTAATTTTAATTGGAATTTTAGCGCTCTGTGTTGTTTCATATATCTATATTGATGACCGAATACAAAGCCACAATATTGAAATGGTTGACACAACCAATAATATACGCAATTGCGTACAGTATTTGAAATGATTGATTATTATTGATATATAATTGAAATCTAAATTGCTGGTGTGGCGCAACGGTCAGCGCAGGTGGCTTATATCCACGAGGTTCGGGGTTCGAATCCCTGCATCAGCACAAAAAAACTAAAATTAAATTTGTTTTTTTTAAAAATGATTTGTATATTTATAATATAAAAAGAAAACTAACAGCAACTATTAAATAATATAAAAATATGTTTGTCATTAAAAGTTTTCTGATTATTTTGAACAAAGAATAATCTTCATGATAAGACTGCTGTGAAGCAAGCAATTATATTTAATATTTTTTGGAAATTATTTACAATCCGACAGTTATGTAGGCCTGTCATTAAACAAAACCTCAGGCTCAACTCAGGTTTGAGTGTAACGTCCGGGCCAGGTTCATTACCTCTTAGCGTTACGTAAGTCCGGAACACAGTGGTTCAAGTCCACAGTTGAGACAAGGATTCGTTCTTTGATACTTGATGCGGGGTGGAGCAGAGGCAGCTCGTTGGGCTCATAACCCAAAGGTCGCAGGTTCGAGTCCTGCCCCCGCTACTTTAAAGAAAGCGTACAGCAACTATTACGATATATAATGCAATTATTAAAAGTAGTAGAAAGTGCTCTCTCCAAGCCTCAGCACAGGTGATGCCAAATAAGTTTTGGCTTAACCATTAAGCCCTTTACCAAGCGCAGAGACTTGGGCGTGAAACCTTGGAAAGTATACAGCGCAAAAATGATACATGGGTATTTCTCGCTTTCTGCTATTATAGAGGTCTTCTGTCTTTCCCTCTATTTCAAAAAAATTAAGGCAGTGGTGGAGTGTATCAACCGATAACATCCCATAGGTCGCCACGGGCCTCTTGACCAGAGCAAGTCGTTATTTTAAATACGTGGACATAATGTGTGTTTGTTTGCACGGAGTTACAAAATTCCGTGCTTTTTTTTATGTTTTTGAAAAGTTTGGCATGGTTTTTGTTGAATATTGTAATGTCAATTATATATTTTTATATCAAATAAAAAAATAAATTGAAATTATAATTTTGGCATGATATTTGATAATAATCAATAAAATTTAGCATATGAAAATTAGAAAAATTAAGAATCAATCCAAGAATAGTCTTGTTAACTTTTATTTCAACGATTTAAAAAAAGAAAATTGCGCCAAATTGACAAAGGAAGAGGAAACAAAACTTCTTGAGAAATATTACTCAAATGAATCTACTGAAGCGGACCGTATTGAAATCAGGAAAAAGATTGCTATTGCAAATCAGGGCCTGATTTACAGTATTGCAAACTGTTACGCTAACAATAACAGCGAAATGGCGTTGGAACTGGTCAGTGTAGGAACACTTGGGCTGTATGAAACATTTGACAATTTTAACATCAAAAGGGACAATAAGTTTATGACATATGCACAGTACTATATTCGTAGGGCCATAAACCATTTCCTGAAAGACGAGAACTTGCTGGTTCGCCCATCAAATAATGCAAGAATAACTCCGAAGGTAAAGGAGATAGAAAATGAATACATGCGGGTCCATGGTTGTAAACCAGATATCTTTGAAGTAGAAAAAATCCTGGAAGAACAATATGGCGTTAAACTTTTAGACAGGAATGATATTTTCGGTGCTAAAATTGAAAGAATTGAAGACCCGACTGATAACGTTGATGACGATACGTACATCTTTGAGAATTCAAAGAAATTCACAGAATATGCTTCTGTAGAAAACGATTATGCTATACAGGTTGAGCGAGACGGGACCAAACACACGCTACAGGCCATTATTGAAAAACTCCCTGAAAGAGAGTCCAAAATAATAAAAATGGCATATGGCTTGGGAGACTACAGTCCGTGCAAGAACAATGAAATCGGAGAGGTACTTGGGCTAACCTCTGAACGAGTTAGGCAACTTAAGTCTTCTGCTGAAGAAAAAATAAAAAATATGTATCAAAGAGTTGAACATTAATTGAAAATTTTGTATATTATGAAGAAATTAATATTTGCATTTGTCTTAGCAGTATCAATGGCCCTTACATCCTGTGAATGTGGCTGTAATGTGGAGCCCGTAGATTTGAAGAGCCCTGAAGTACAAGTATACAAGCTGTATGATAGTAGTAACGATGATTATAATAAACTGTACGTATACAAGTACGAGACTCCTGACGCTTATATCTACAGATACGTAATTAGCTGTGAAACAAGAAATATTGATATTGTCTCAAAACATCAATCTGTACAACAGCCACAGGAGACTGAATCCATCCTTAGCAAAGATACGTACTTCGATTTTTAATAATAAAATTAAAATTATAATTACCATATGATTAACGAAACAGAACTTGAACAAAGATTGAAGAATAATATTAAACGCAAGAAGGAAAACATCCAGGAGGATACTCAGGAAGTTCATAAGATGACGAAGGAGCTCATGGACATCAACATCAAGAAGGGCAAGGCAATCATCGATAGGATGGAGAACATGGAAAAGACGAAAGCTGAAATCCTCGTTGAACAGGTGAACGAAGCAATAAATGGAAAGAGACCACTCGACCCTAATGACAAATACGAAATGGTTAACCACCCAAAACACTACAATAACTATGATGTTGAAGTCGTAGACATGATGGAAAAAATTTGGGGAACAAAGGCTACCATGGATTGGTGTAAGATGACCGCATACAAGTATCGTATGAGAATGGGAACCAAACCAAACGAAAACGATTCACCTGAAGCCATGAAGAATAAACTTCTTGAAGACTTCAGCAAAGAACAATGGTATCTTAAGAAAGCAGAAGAATTGAAATTAAAATTACTTGCCAAAAAAATTGATATGAATCAATATTAAAATTTAAATTAAAATTATAATTTGGGCCGAGAGCAATCTTGGCCCATTTTTTATATAATATACGCAATTGCGTACATATTTCCTTATCCAAATGTATAGTTTGGCACACTTTTTGTATTATATTGTAGTGTTATGAATAAATCACCACCGGAGTAATCCTAACATATTAAACAATTGGATGGCTAAATGCTACACAGGGGCTGTGCGCAATCCACGAATAGGAGAGTATACTCCGTTCCATATTTTGCGATTAGAAGAGTAGACTCCATCATACCAATAAAAATTTAATCATAATTATAATTTTAATATTATTTATAACTATTTATTATTACCTAATTTTAATTTGTATGAAGAAATTGTTAAATGATTTATTTACTTTCTTGATTTTCGTAGCAGCAATCGTTTGCTTCTACTTCGCAGCTACAGTGACTTTCACTTCAGCACTCTTCAACTTGTTACTATTCTTCGCAGCAATCTTCTTCTTAATCCAAGGCGCTGGACTTATTGACCGTGCAAAAGGTTTTGGAAAATTCTCCGAAGATAACCCTCCTGAAAATGCTAAAAACGAAAACGATTCATGTAACGAAATTGATAATTAAAATTATCTGTCAGGCCCTTCGGGGCCTTTTTTATTTTAATTAAAATTATAATACACTCCCATATCTAAATTAAAATTTTAATTACTATCTCCATATGCATAATTAAAATTATAATTAAAACCCATCACACAAATTAAAATTATAATTAACAAAAAAATTATTCAGCCAAATATTTTTTTTGACCAAATAACTTTTTTTGAAACCATATACACTAAATGCCTAATTTAGAGTCAAACACCACTTACTAAAGTAAGTGGCTTGCACTTTGGATATTAGCCTCCGCACATACGGGCAATTGACTGTGCCCTGCCACGCTAAGCCACAAAAGGCGAAGGTGGGTGTTGACAATGGCTTCACAAGTGTCGAAAAAAAACTGATTCCGTACAGCGAAGCTGTATCCGTTGCCTTGCGACACTATAAAATTATAATTATAATTACATAAAAGTAAATAAAAAAAAGTTAAGAAACGGCTATTTATCAATTGACTAAAGTCAATGGTTTCCCGCCGTTATTGGATAATGAATTTAAATTTTATTTAAAAGCCTTATTTAAATTGAATCTAAATTATGACCTATGCCCTTATTTGTCTTGATTCTAAATTAAAATTTTAATTAAAATTGTCACAAGCCACAAATGGATTGGCACTTTTCCGCTAAGGTCCACACAGAAAAATTCAAATTAAAATCACCAATCTTTCCCACAATTTTCCACCAAATCATTCCCCAATCCCCTCTACAAAAATTTTCCCCATAAAAGCCGTTTTGCTTGATGCCCGAAAATGGCACTTTTTCCCCTATACAAAAAGCCCCAAAAACTCCCACTTTTTACCACTTAATAACACCCACATTATCAGAGTTTCATACACATCTGATTATCAACAAATTATAATTACTTTAAAATTAATTAATTACAATTAAAATTAACAATCAGAAATAGGCCAAAAAAAAGTGATATTAAATATGTATAGAAATGATATTAAAGTGATATCATTTTTATATCATTTAACGAGTCCGTTTTGTTCTCATACATTAATAACGAGGTCAGTGATTTCGAGTACAAAATAGTTATGGTGATTATGGTTATATGCTGATTGTGCTGTTTGGTATTTTGTATACCACATTCCGTTTTCTGTTATAGTGGCTTCTGCATAATAGCGTTTACACCAATCTATTAGTTTTTCGATTTCTTTGATAAATCCTTTTTCTCCTCCTACTTTATTATTGCCAAAGATTTTGATTTTATATGGCTCATTAAGTAGTTGTGAGCGTTGGAGTATTTTCTTTATATAGGAAGGGATTGTTATTTTCATTTTGAATCGAATTTTCTTGGTATCAAATCGGCATTTATGACGCTACCTATAATACCAATTACAAGTATAAGTGTCGCAAGCATTCCAGCGCCAGGTATTGCACAAACAAATATGGCAAGTAGAATGTATGCAAGAGGGATGTTTGTTCCGTCATCAGCAGTAAAAAAAAGAGTTGTGAAGAGCGAAAAGAAGATAGCGATTCCAAGGAAAATAAAATAAATTTTCCAGAATAATAACATAATAATAAATTTTAATTAATGATTATTTTATAATGTATCGAATATAATATCAGTGACTCTACCTTTTTTATCTAATTCGATAGGTTTGATGATATTGATAAGTTCTTTTTTAAGTGAGTTTGTGAGAGGAATATCTTTTTCTATGGTATTTCCAATCATTGTTTTTACTGTAATTCTAATTGTATTCATTGTTTTAGAAGATTAATATTACCTTTTATCGTTATCAAAAACTATGCCAATTTTTTTTGTAAAACGTTCCATTCTTTTTTTATGGAGTCATTTTCATTTCGTTGCAATCTTCAACAAGTTCATAGTCATCGGCGGCTTTAATTATGTCAAGGTTCCATCCTTCTCCATAATATTTTCCATTAAAGATTGAGGTGATTGTATGTTCAGCATTAGAGTTTTTAAGTTTAATTGTATCGCCTACATGGAAATATCTTTTTGGGTTATTAAGGATTTCGTCCATTCCACGGTTAAATTGAACGATATCGGCATTTTTATATGCTTTATCAAGGTCTTCTTCGTATTGTTTTTTTGATACGAATTCTTCCTGAGGGAACATTTTATCGTATTCCATTGCATCCTTGCATTTGATTTTCACATTATTAAGAAAATCGGTCAAGTTACTATCAATATCGAATTTACAATATGGTTCGTATTTTTCAACCATTTTTGCGATAGATTCAACAGTTGCCTTATATGGATTATATGTCACATTTCTTGCCAAGTCGAGAAGTATCTCTGCTTCTTCTTTTACTTCTTTAACAGAAGGATAATTATCTGGGTCAAAGAAGTTTATAAGGTAGTAAATCCTTGTTTCAAACTCATTCATCCTCTCTTCCTCGTTAGATTTATCAGCAAAATACTTATTATAGCAATTTCGTATCTCTTGCCAATCTTTTTCAATTTGCTCTTTTGGTGTTTTTTCAAGATATGATTTTAATTCATCAAGAATCTTATTTGGCTTTTCCTCGTCCGCAAAGAAAAGTCCGTGATTTGGGTCAGAATCATACATTCCGTCAACTGAGACATTATAAGCAATTCCATTATGGTCTAGAAGCACCACTGGATAATTTTCGTTTGCATCCCATTTGATGATTTCCACAGGGAAGCCATTGTCATCAATTACTTTACGGCTCTTGTCTTGAAGCCATTTATTTAATGAGAACTTTTCCATAACTATTTAGTTTTTACTATACATAATCAAATAAGTTTTTTTAGGTCATGATAGAGTGATTGTAATTTTTCGTCAGTTCCTCTATCCATTAAGGCATAGTTATATGCTATACAACTTAATGCTTCCATTTGTTAATCACTTGGCTTCCAATTTCGGCTGTATCCAAGACCAAGTAAAAATGCATGTTTGGCAATTGCCCAATAGCGTCCTCCGATTTCATTTTCAAATTCATCAGTTGTAACAAATTCTTTTATGTTTCTGTCTAAATTTGACAATAGTAAATCTATTTCTTCTTCACTCCACTCTTGTTTTTCAGTAGGAATAACTCTATCTTTGAGAGATTTTAGAAAATTCTTTATTTGTGCATCGTCTGTCAAACTAATAGCATAGTTTAAAAATTTTTCATCCTCTTCACTCCACTCAGTATGCTTCTGCTCAATCTTCTTCAACTCTTTTTTCTTCTCATCCCATTCATAACCTGCTTCTTTCATCTTTTGGAATAAGATGTCACGCTGTTCTTTTGTTGCTAGATGAAGAATTTTAGCATCTGCCCAGCAACAAGTATGATGTTCACCTAAACAAAAATGGTCTTCAGAATCATAATCACAATAACATATTATTTCCTTTGCATATCCTCTATCAATTATTTCCTTAAATATGAAAATGCCATTGGAAGCAGAATCCGAATGAAAAAGCACATCACCATCCTTTGCGTCTTCGATAGACCAAAGTTTTGCATCATTTTCCAATGAGTAATGTGAGCAAGAATATTCTTTGCCTTCATTTGTCTTATATGTGTAAGTATTATCTAATACTTTCAATATTTGAAATATAGTGCCATCTTCATTATCTATGCACCAATCACCAACCTTAAACTTTGGTTTAACCTCATCAGTGGATTTCTGTTCACTTTGTTTTTCAATTTCAATCAACTTTTTATTCTTACCGTCCCATTCGTATCCTTCTTCATGGATTCTTCGGAACAATGAATCGCTAATTTTTTTGATTGCAGGTTCTACTTTTTCAGAAGTCCACCATCTATCTTCTGGGCTAACAATGAAGTGCTCTCCACAATCAATTCCACAATACGCCACTGGGCTTGCTGGGTGAAATTTGTCTAACAATCCCTTGAAAATAAATGGTCTTGGTCTTTTATCAGTTACAACTGTGAGAATATCGCCATCTTTTGCATCGTTAATGGTCCATATATGGTATGAACTTTCTCCTCCAAACATTACTGACCAACGTTTGTCATTGCTATCAATTACAATATACCATCCTTTGTGTATCTCAACAACCTTATATGTTCCTGAACCTTCGTAAACAATCCAGTCACCAATCTTAAACTTTGGCTTTACTTCATCTGTAAAGTTCTGCTCGCCTTGCTTTTCAAGGCCCAACAATTTACAGATTTCAAGTTTAGATAATGCATTTATGACTTTAGTCTTTGCTTCTTGAACCATATCATCATTCACTGCCATTTGGTAGATGTCATCGGCTGCAAGTAGTTCTTCGAGATACTCATATCTTGGGTCAGTTCCTTTCTCACCTTGTTTTTCGAGCCAAGTTTGTTTCTTGAATATTGTATATAATTGGCAAGGAGTTATATGGTACGTTTTACCAAGAAGATTATCACTTCTAACGTTATAATTATCTTTGCCAACATATTCAAGCCAATAAGTTTCTCCTTCTTTGAAATCTTGAAAATCAGCATAACATTTGATAAAACCATCTCCAACAAATTCACGCTTTTCATTTTCAGCAATTTCATAAGACTCTTCACCTATATTGCATTGCTTTTCAAGCCAAGCAATCCAACTTTTAAAGTCTTGGTCTTTTCTATTAGATATTGCATCTTGTACATCAAGATATGCAATAATTTCTTTTCTTATCCTTTCATCTTTGCTCTCTCGGAGTTCAGGGAACATGTACTTCAGATACCAAACTTTACCTTCGTCTTTATTGCACTCTGCAATGTAGAGTTGTTGTTCTGCTCTTTCAAGAGCCTCTTTGTATTTCGTTTCGTAATCCATAATTAATAATATTTTACAATTTCTTTAATTTTGAATTTTTTAAATAAAATAATAGTTTTTTACACCTTGTTCAATAATATTTCTATCATAATCGGAAATGTTTTCTTTTGCAGCAAGCCATCCAAGTATCCAATAATATGCAATTTGTATGGCCATTGCTTCTTTCTTTCCCCATTGGCTTACGCCAAATTCAATTGCTTGTTCAATGACAGGATAATCTTCAATACAACTCATAACGATTTAAATTTAAATTTACATTGTTTACATAGCAAAAACTATGCCAAACTATTAATCAATTAGATTTTTTTTAAATCATCATACAAAGAGTTTGCGGATACTAATTTGGCTGTGGGATTATTGACATTAGCCAATCTGCATCTTGTTCTTGCTGATAGATTTCATCGGTATCGCCTTTTCTATTGGCCCAAATGAATTGATGGATTCTAAGAAGTCTTTCGCTATCTTCTTTACTCCATTCTTGCTTTGGTTGTGGCTGAAATCTATCTTTGATGGATTTTAGCCAATTATAGATTTCATATTCTCCACTGTCCTTACCTCCATTACCACAAGAGTTCTTTATGTGCCATAATGCAGAAGTATAAAGTTTTTCATCCTCTTCGTTCCAAGCAGGCTTCTGTTCTTTATTGATTATGTATCTAATATTTTTAGTATCAATTTTAATTGCATTTAATGACCTATCAGGAACTAATGAAAGAATATATGTCTCAAGTTCATTAAGACCTTTAATCTTTTCACTCCAAGAAGATTTCTGCTCAATTTTCTTCAACTCTTTCTTTTTTGAATCCCATTCATAACTTGCTTCACGCATCTTTTGGAATAAGATGTCACGCTGTTCTTTGGTTGCTGGTTTTAATTGATTGTCCTTTGCGTTGCCCCAGTAATCTAAATATTTTTGGATGCCAAAGTCTTCCAAATAGCAATCATAATAACAATGAAAATCTATAACATCATCCCATCTTGTATTACCAATTCCTCTAAATATAAGAATTACTTCCCTTTTACTTTCAGAAAGTATATCGCCATCATTTGCATCTTGGATAGTCCAAAGATGACACATATATTCTTTATCAAAGCTGATTGAATAATGTTTATCCGTATTATCAACAACTTCATACCAAGATTCACATACTTCGATAACTTTATAGACTCCAATATTTTCTTGTACAATCCAATCGCCAACATTAAACTTTGGCTTAACCTTATTGGCAGATTTCTGCTCAATCAGTTTAGCCCATTCATCTACCTTATAGTATTCCATATTATAAATGTTGCTAGGATTTTTGACTTTTCCGTCAGTAAATACTTCTACTTTATATTCTGGATTGCCAAGTTCATTGATGAGCCCTACTTCTAAAACCTCATAGGTAAGCCTTGGATTCGTTGTGCTAACCAGCTTATCACCTACACGGAATTTGGGAATATAAATAACAGGTTTCTGTTCACCTTGCTTTTCAAGCAAAGATTGTCCACATTTTACACCAGCATAAAATAAATCTGCAACATTATATTTATCTTCTCCTTCTGAAAAGAAATGTTTTGCTGCATCATTAAGGCATTTATCAACATACTTACCGTAGTTTGTTGGAGTATTTGTTTCTTCATTTACATTATTTTCTTTTGGACAGTGTTCATGAGTGAAAAGAGTGAATAATTGTCTTGGTGTAATGTGAAACTTTTTGTTGAGAACATTGTTACTTCTACCAATGTAAGTGTCATCACCGATGTACTCTAACCAATATGAATTCTCTTCTTTAAACTCATTAAATGATTTTCTGCATTCGATGAATTGTCCGCTGACAAAATCAGTTTTCTCCATTTCCGCTTCATTGAAGTTTAAAAGATTGTTTTGTTCACCTTGCTTTTCAAGCCAGGCGATTGCTTCTTCCACATGGTTATTAATGGAATTATCGAGATAAGTTCTCGTATGTTTCAAATGCCATATTATGTACTTTCTTATCCTCTCATCCTCGGACTCTTTGAGTTCTGGGAAGATTTCTTTTAATTCTTTTAATGCAAGTTCCGAATCTGTTGCCTGAATACATTGCCATCTTTTATTGTATTCCTTTGCCTTTTTAATAACTTCTTCGTATTTCTTTTTGTAATTCATAATTTGAAATTTTTTTTCGTATGTTAAAATAATACCTATACAACAATCGTGCCAAAGGTATTATTGCAAAATCAAAAAATTTTTTAATGGTTTAAAAGATGATTTTTTGTTAATAAGGATATCATCTTTAAAAGTAAAAGTTTTTTCTCCGAATTTTGTTTTGTACATTAGTACAACACTATTTGTGTCATTAAATTGTTCATTTCCACAATAAAGGCATTTTCCGTTAACCATTATACTTCCACAGCATTGGCATGTTGAAGAGTTAACTGTTGCTGTATTTATTGTTTTTATTGGTAGGTATTTGGAATTAATGTCTTTTATTTCTTTCATGCACATTCCAAGTTCTTCATTGGCATTTGTAAAATTACTATATTCAGTAATTGTTTTATTGTCTGCTTCTGCCCATTTTCCATAAACAAATGTGAAAAGTGCAACAATAAACAATATTAAAGATAAAAAATATATTTCAAATATTGTCGAAAGAAGCATTAAGAATGCGCTAATAACACTTATTTTATAATAGTTTTTATGATTTTTCATTTGTATATAATTCATTTCTAATTAAAATGACCAATACTAAAATAATTTTCTTAATTTTATTTTATAATTAATTTTTGTTAAACACTAAATCATATACTTTATTTACTAACTCAAAATCATCAATTCGTCCTTCAAAATAACTACGTATTTCACAGCACTTTGTTTTTGCGTCTTCAAATTTAGAAATATACGTTTCACATTCTTCTTTAGTTCCTTTGAACAATGAATAGCCACCCCAATCTGAGCATAAACTTTCTGCATCAAATTTGTTGCGTTGTTCGTATTTTGTGGTTATATACTTTGTGCCAGAACTTATTACTTCTGTTTCATGGATTTCTTTCTTATCACCGTGGGCGTAATAAACGCATACAATATCGCCTTTTTTAAATTTCTTTTCCATTTTTATTATTTTTTTCTTTTTTGCACATAATATGTAAATTAATTCCAGAAAGGGCCATAGATATAAAGAAGAAAACAATTGCCAAGATTGTTAACTTAAAAAACACCCATCCAAGGATAAGGAAAATCCAAGTAATAATTGTTAAAATAACTTCAGTTCTCATATTTCTTTTTAAATTTTAAATTACATTATTTACTTATCAAAAACCGTGCCAAAGTTTTAATCATACATATAAGACAATGTTTCTTCTTTAAAATTTTTGTATATTTTGTGTTTTACATGTAAACTCCCATTGGAATCTTTAGCATCAGAATGTTTGCATTTAACAAATGAATCTCATTCTTTTGTTGTATTCGATTTCATCAGCAACTTGGCCCATAGCCATCATTGCAAGTCCCAATTGTAATTGTTTTGCGTCATCGCCCAAACTGTCAGGACTTAGGATAATTGTATCTTCCATACATTTTTTCTTTGCTTGCTCAGCAATCATTTCCTCATATTCTGAGTCTGCAACCAAAACCATTTGTGCAGCAACAGCGTTCAAATACTTGTCTTCGATTTCAATTTCAATTTTCATAATAATAATATTTTAATGTTCTTTTTTTAATAATGCTTGTAGTCTGTTTTTATGTTCCTCGGTTTGTGGTGTACCTGAGAAATTGTAGAAATTAAACAGGTAAATCTTCATATCATCAGTAACAGGAACGTCAGGATATGAATAATAAATCAATGCGGTCATACTATTTGCCCTTGATTCAAAGAACCATTGCAATTTATCATCAAAATCCCTGAAATAGCAGTCTTGTCCATTGATATTGATTGAGAATTCATTTCTAAGGAATTTCTGAATAGTCATAAGACGTTGTTTACCATCAATCACATAGTTGATGCTTTCGCTTCTGGCATCGTAGTTAAACGTGTGTTGAACGATTACAACAGGCTCAAGAGGCTTCTCGAACAGAATAGAGAAAATAAACTCACTCTGTTGGTAATGTTCCCACATATAAGGGCGCTGTAGGTTAATTCCGTACTTTGGCAGAAAAACATCAAAGTCATATTCACGGTTTCTTGGATTTTTATCTGTTGCTTTAAGACTATCAGTTAATCTATAATCCAACAGTACATTCTTATTTACATGAATGTCTTTTGGTAGATTGTGTAAGTCGTTAAGATGTTTGATGTTTTCAAGTGTAATCATAATAGTTAATTTTAATGTTCCTGTTGTTTATATACAAAAACCGTGCCAAACTTTATAGCAATCCAAGTAACAATATTAAAATACAGCATCCGTATGAAGAATAAAGACAAACGTTAGCTTTTTCTTCAGACATTGTTTCATTAGCCTTTCCAATGAGTCCAATAGCACATAAAACTATTTGTGCTATCAATAAAATTACTTGTAAAATTTGTATAATCATAATACAAAATTTTTTTTAATTTTAAAAGTTATAAACATTCTTTGTACATCATCCACATATTCTATATTTCCTGGAATAAGCAAATCATTAAAATAACAATTCCAATAATTGTTTCCATTTATTTTAGTGAATGATAATTTATTTCCATCTTCGTCTTTGTAGTCATAGCTTCCTGATGAGAACGGAGAGTATTCAAAGCCGTTGTGTCCAAAGAATTCCTCGGTAAGTTCTATACGAGTGCAAAAACTTGGATATATCCATGCATTTCTATTGTGTCGGAATTGGATTATCGGCCAAATTCCTGCCATTTCTTCCTGAAAAGATACGGAATATATTTGGTCTGGCGTGTCGCTATCGTAAGGTATTAGCCAATCTCCTTGATGAAATTCACATATTGGAAGATTCATTTATTTTATCAATTAATTCAAATTTATTTTGTAATCCGTGATAGAATAGTTCTTTTCTTTCATTTTTGGATATTATTTTGAAAGAATCCATTTCAAGGGTTTCTTTTCCATTTCTATCAATAAAATATGATGTACAATTAAGTGTTTTAACATCAGGAAATTGCTTAATTCTATAAATAAAGATATGAATATCTTTTCTTTTATTATGATAATGGATTCCTGCGTCAATAATTGGTTCGCTTTTTGAAAGAATAATACCAGTTTCTTCCATAAGTTCCCTAAGAGCTGCGTCTAAATGGTTTTCACCTTCTTCAGCACAACCTTTAGGAAAATCATATCCGTTTTCATTTGGTTTTCCTGTTCCGTGGCAACCAAGTATGTTTCTGTATTTGTCAATTATTACTAATGCACAACTTATTATTTTCATTTTGTTAAAAGTTTAAAATTAAAAATTGGTTTAACGGTAAAAGGTCAGTTTCAACGTTGTCAAGTTTTCCATGCTTGAATATGAATGATTGAGTACCATATTTACTGTAATAATTCAGTCTTGTAACATCACTGCTGTCATCATATTTATTGTGGCAATATTGAAATTCTCCATCTACTACTTTTCCTCCACAGGTTTTGCAAATCTTTTCTTTTGGGGCTGATTTGCTTTTATTAACCGATAAAAGAAAATAAGAATCCATAATTTCTTCTACCATTTCAATTGGTGTGCCAAATTGAATGTCTTTCGTGAGGCAGAAATTTCTATATTCGTTTTTTGTTCTATTGTCCGTCTTAATCCAACTTACATAAAGGAACAAGCAGAATGATGCCAAAATGCCTATAAATGGGATTACAAACAATCCAAAACAGAACAGAATGATTGAAACCACCAAACTTATGGTTGCGATTTTTTTAAGGTGTGCATAAGGTTTATTTTCCATAATGATGTAATTTTAAGTTAGCGACTACTCTATATACAAAAATCGTGCCAAAGTTTATTTATCCAACAAATTTATTCCAGCCATTCGTTCTTTAAGCCATTCTTTTTTGTCTTCTTCCAATTGCTGTTTATATTCATCATTTAATTCTTAAATGGTTTTATCTATTGTTGCTGAATAAACTTCTTCTATGGCTTTTTTTCCATTTTCATTTAAATTACGTGTTCCTATTCCCGCAAAATTGTATGTTAATACAGGAACATCTGATTCGGACCATTTTCCTTCAATATTTTTAAACCACTTATTTCTTTCTTGGTCAAACACATATACAGGCTTTCCGTGAAGAATTGCCATTGCTACGGCATAGCCAGTTCCGCCTTGCACTCCTGGATTTATGGCAACCCTTGTGTCGTTTTTCTGATTTGGGAACATTTTTTCTCCTGGTCTAACAAGGTGTCCTATTGCAAAGATAGCGTCAGAGTATTTAACTTGGGCCCAATTTCTTATAAGGCGATTGTCTTTCATAGTTTGGTATTGGTATCCCCAATTAAAATTTGCAGCCCTAGCAGCTTCTATTCTACCTTCTTCATAGTCTTCTTTGGAGATTTCATAGTTTCCATTTGGTGTTTTTTCTCCATAATAATAATGGTTGGAAACGACTCCATATTTTTCTCCTATTTCTCCCCAATAGGTATCAGCCCCTAATGCTCCTCCAGAGTGGTTTATATATCCATCAAGAATCATAATTTATAATATTGTTCCTTTATATCCGTATCTTTCCAGCATACGATTTACTTTTGCTTCGCTTTCAAGTTCTTCATACCTTCTTAAATGTGAATCAAAATTAAGATTTAGATTATGTGGCGATATAAAAGTTTCTCCACAGATTTCTTCTTTTATAAACAAAGTATTAATTTCAGTTATCATTTCATTAAACAATTTTCTCCATCATAGAAATGGCAAGTATCACAATTTTCGCAATGATAATAGCCATCTTCATCATACCAGTTATTAATTGTCTCGTTCATTTTGTCTTTTCGTTACCTCGTCAAAAAAACTTTTTGCTGTGTCCAATCCTTTATTAGCTGCATTGTTAAAGTCACCAGGATTTTCTTTAAGTGCATTTCTATATCCCATGTCATACAAAGAAGCAACCATTTTTGCAAAGCAAGTGTTTTTTGCATACATTTGTAATCTACGTAAACGAAGTTCTCTTGGCTCAAGATGTTCTGGTTCGCTATAAACATCTTTTGGCTCTTTCTCAAAGTCCTTACAGCCAAGTTTGTAAGCCCATACAATAACACCCTCAAGAAGTTCAGCCAACTCCATTTGTTTGGCTTGAAGATGGTGCAATTTTGTTCTCCATTCAGGCTTTCCCCTATATTCACGATTTATTTCGTCTTCTGTAGGAAGCGAAGCATCTACAAAACTGTGTTTAGCAGCCATTATCATAGGGAATCTATCACCAAGCAACATATCATCTGGCAAATCATAAACAAAATTATATAATGGCTTATAAATCCTTTCTAGATTTATTATTTTTTTTCTATAATAATCATTTTCAGATGAACAATTACCGCCATCAATATTCTCGTGCTCTTTTTCTTGATACCAATCAATTTTTTCTAATATTCTATTGAACATTTCAAAAAAGCGTGACCTAAATTCGTATTCTATTAGAGCTGCATTATCTCTATATAAATCTTCAAAAGTCTCGTACTCCATAGCATTAATAATATTCGTTAGGTATTATAAATTCAAGTTTATTTCTTTCACAAATGTCTTCAAAAGTAAATTTTCCTTCATCCATGCTTGGCCAATAATCATCAAAGCACATTCCTCTTGACATGAAACTGTATTTTATGTACCTTGGATTTGAATTTGGAAAATATCTGCAATAACAGACATCTGTTGTCCACATTGGTTCATGTGGCTTTTCATTACGCTTATCAAAATCCCAAGTGATAAAACAAACAACATCTTGGCCTTTTTCAACAAGTTCCTTTAATTTTTTATAGTCACGGCTTGTCTTGTATCCTTTCATACCAATTTTTTTTAAAATTCCCATTCTTCAACTCTTTTGAAGCCGTTTTCATTATCAGGATTATAAGGGCATGTGTCAGGATTGAAGTCATATCCTTCTTGTGGCATTGGACAATGATATGCATGGAAGCAATCTCTACATTCTTTTTCTTTGCTCATAATTTAATTAAATTATAATGTTTAATTATTCTTATTCCTTCATCATAATAGTCAGTATCTTCAAAACCTTCTTTTTCACATAAATCGTGCATAAAATCATTTAAAAAGCCTTTTGGACCACATTTTAAATAATCAACCCAAGCATTATTTCTTTCATTTAAATTAAGTGTTAAATCACTTAAATACTCAATTCTATTTTCTGCCCATTTAAGCAACGAGTCTATTTTTTTTCTTGCAGATGTTGGCTCTACAATTTTAATTTCATGGTTATTACATATTAAATGGTTATAATACCCTAAATAGTCCTGTGATATTAAATAGTAATAATTTTTAATTATGTATTCACAGTCTTCAATCTCAGAAAAAAGAATCGCAACATATGTAGAACTTTGTGTAATGCCCTTAATACTATCATATTTTTTATTATGATGATTAGTTATGCTAATTCTTTCATCGTCCCAAATTATATCATAATATTTGTTTATGTCATCATCTAATACTTCCTTATAATAAAACATTAATTTTGTTTTTTGTTAATATACAAAAAATATGAATAAAAACAAAAAAAAGGCCCTGTTATCAGAACCTTTTTTTTTCATACTGTATATAATTGCCTTATTATTTAATAAAGAAGTCGTTAATTTTCTTGCTTTTAAAAGGATGTTCATTTAGTTTAATGTTATCATCGCCAATTAGAATCACAAAAAGCAAGTGCACAAGCATTATTAATGATAATATACTTCCGATTATTGGTATAAATGAAATTGCTATTATTATAAATATGAAAAATCTTGGTATTGGTTTTCCATCAATAATAAAAAACTTTTTAAATATAAAAGCCAATAAAAAATCAGTAGCGACTGATACCCAATAAATAAGCCATAAACCCATAATTCAAAATTTTTAATTATTCTAAATAAATTTTATTTTCAATTCCGTTCCATCCAATCATTTTTTTAACAACTTCCCACATTTCATCTGTCATGGTGTATGAAAATTCGTCATCGTCTTTATGATAATTGAATAATTTCTTATCCATATCTTCTAATCCATAAAAATGCTCAGTGAACCCTTTATATATTGCATATTCAATCATGTATCTTGGGCACTTTTTGTATTCCTCAATACAATGCGAACTTGAACATTTTTCGAAGAATTTTTCTCTCATTTCATCAAGAGAATTACATTCGTTTTTAATGTCATATGGGTCGTATTTCATTTCATAATATTCTTTTATTCTCCTGAATAAAAATCCAGGCTTAAACGAATCATAATTTGAAAAAACGCTGTCAACACGGCCATAGTCATCGTCTAATTCTTCAATATTCCATTCTTCTTCACAGTCTTTACATCTATTGATTTGCAAAGTGTCAATTTCTCCATCAATAGATGAATGCCCATAGGATGAAACGGAACCAGCGAAGCCCAATAAAGAGCCACCAATAGAACCATATGAGCCGCTACTTCCTGTTCCATGGATTTCTCCCTTGGTCCTGACTACTTTATGGACAACATTTTTAGACCCACACCTCGGACAAGTAGAGTTTTTTTCATCAACTTCTTTCTTTTTTTCTTCATATATTTCTTTTGATTTAGCTTCTATTGCTATATCATATTCTTTTAGATAAGCAAGGATTTTATCCTTTCTTTCTTGATAGGCTTTTTTCTTTTCAACAGCCTTTGCTAACCTTTTTTCTTCCTCCAAACTGTGGAATTCATCAACCTCATCGTTGCGCTTTTTGAAAATATTTCTTAATTTTTCAAACATAATATCACAATATTTAGAATTTTAGTTTTAAGAAATCAATTTGTTCTTCGGTAAGCCACTCTTCGATTGTCAGTGGCCTTGTGAGTGACCACATCATTTTATCGTATGATATTCCACAGATTTCGTCCTTGTACTTACACAATTTGTCATAATACTCTTTGTCAAGTTCACTATCGTCTTTTAGTGAGTCAACCACCAACGAATGAATTCGTGGGCTTGTCATAGGCATTTAAACCATTGACGTTGAGCCTGTTGACTGAGGCTTGCCGACCAGGGCTTGCATCTTACCATCAATCGGCAAGACGGTCGTGGTCGGGTGGTTTGCACGTTGTGCAATGTTGACCGCTGCGTTCCAATCTGCGTCAAACACAATACCGTCATTGCAGTAGTACCTGCAACCATGTCGTTCACCGTCACGTTTTCCTGTCCTGCAATCCATTTGACTTGTCCATGTTGGAGAAACCGATACCACTTGCTTTCCTGCAAGTGTTGCCTTATGGGTCAATATCTCCCGAAATTCAGCAATGGGGACTTGTGAAAAGGCGTTGTTGTGCCTTGTCTTTTTGAAGCCTTCATTTGTTCGGGATGTCTTATACTTAATCTTTTTCAAATCCTCAAGGACATATATTTTTG